>Ga0075426_10000032_pt1 | contig 114501 bp, 98 predicted proteins | sample SoiMethybrSBSTD5_FD_75304 | JGI IMG/M metagenome (GOLD analysis project Ga0075426, IMG submission 75304) | Bulk soil microbial communities from a Populus tree surrounding site in Tennessee, USA - Soil MetaG P. TD hybrid SBSTD5 | ecosystem: Environmental > Terrestrial > Soil > Tree plantation... | reverse complement strand
CAAACTCTTCGAGGCACCGGCTGCGGAGGAACTCCGGCCAAGAGCCGCTCCGGAGCGTTCGTAACGAGCGTGGCCGCGAGGGCTGCGCCGCCGAACAAATCGTTGGACGCGAGCGGCGGGGGCATGTTTCGTAAGATAATTGGTCCGGCGCTGCTTGGATGAATTCGCGCCGCCGCGTCAACTCCGCCGTTATGTCGCTCAATTCGAATCCTACTCGAAGGGTCGCGAGACTAATTGTGCTGGATGCACATGACTCCGTGCTATTGCTTCGATACAACGAGTATCGCGCGAACAGGCCGGGATCGTTCTGGGCGACACCTGGCGGTCAACTCGAAGATGGAGAGCGGCCGCGAGACGCGGCAATCAGAGAACTCGCAGAGGAAACCGGTCTCTCAGCAGAACTGAGTCGCAAACTCTGGCAGAAAACCTTCACCTTTGAATTACCTCGAGGTTTCGTGGACCAGCACGAGGAATATTTCCTCGTCCGATCACCCGAGGTAAACCCTCCGGTGCAAAACTTTTCTTCGGAGCCGATTCGCGAACATCGATGGTGGATGCTGGAGGAGTTACAATCGACTAGCGAGGTAATTTATCCTCAAGGTCTGGCCGCTGATCTTCAGGCACTTTTTGCGGAACGCGCGACATAACAAATCGTTGGACGCGAGCGGCGGAGCGTGAAGTCATTGCCGATTTCCAATTGCCGATTGTCGATTTGAATTCGCGCCGCCGCGTCAACTCCACCGTTCGACGGATTCTCGATTTCTTGCAGAGATAAACTTGCGATCAAACTGAGTTGTGCGGCGTTAGAATCCAAGTGATCCCATTTCTTTAGAGGAGAGGACTTACCGGATGAAAAGATTACTAACAAATAGTCGATGCCTTGTCCGATCATTTCGATTGATCTTTCTGCTTGCCGCCGTAGGTCTGAGCATCAATATCCACGCCCAAACACCAAGAGCCAGGAGTCTTTCCGCCATACCAACTCAGTCTGTCGCGCTCGTTAAGTATTCTGTTGATGCTAATCACTCAACGGTAGGCTTTTCAGTTCCCATCCTTGATGGTGTTTCGAGCGTCAAAGGTAAATTCACGGACTTTAGTGTCGACATCAACTTCGATGAGACTGATGTCACAAAGTCGTCCGTCACCGCTACAATTAAGGCGACTAGCATCGATACCGGTGTTGAGGCTCGCGATAAGCACCTCCGCACGGCCGATTTCTTTGAAGTTGAGAAGTATCCGGAGATCACCTTTCAAAGCGCCAAAATCGTGAGGAAAGGGAAAGGCTTTACTGCAATTGGCACGTTTACGATGCACGGCGTGGCGAAGGAGATTTCGATTCCTTTTACCAGCACCGGCAAGTTCTACAATCCGATCACTAAAAAGAACCTCATGGGATTTTCCGCGAAGCTCCAGCTTGATCGCCGCGAATACGGCATGACTTGGAAGCATTCGGCCGTTCCAAACTGGGTGGGCGATTTGGTGACTATTGAACTTGACATTCTGGTACGAACATAAGAGACGCAATAGCCTTTAATCGCTAAGCCGCAAACTGATGGAGGTTCGCTGTTAACCTTGACGGTAACGTCGGCGCCGTCGAACAAATCGTTGGACGCGGGCGGCGGGAGCGTGTTTCGCATCATGATTGGTCCGGCGATGCTTGAATGAATTCGCGGCGCCGCGTCAACTCAAACGTTATGCCGCAACCCCATACGTACATATGAACCTAGAGGATTTGCGTAAACAGCAGAGCATTGGACCAAGCTGCCAAAGAAAGACGGGGCAAATCGCGCATCTCGATCACGACCCTTTTGGGCCTCCGCAATGGAGCAAACATGTCCCGGTTAGCCTTTGCTCCGGAAGAGAAATCTGATCCGATCGATGTTCTTAAGTATTGGCGATGATAGGTCGATTCATAAGCCGAGTCATTCTGTTTGTACGAGAATATTGGAAAGCCTTAGTTCCAATATTTGTTGTAGCTTGGGCGCTTGATGCATTCCGCAGCTTCCTGGTGGTCCGGATTATTAACTGGGTTTTGTATGCACTCGTGATTGTAGGCCAGTTGGCCATCTTTGCCGGGGCGCGACACGTATTGCGTGTGTGGGGAGGCCGTTTTTCAGACTTGCATGCGTTAGTTGCGTTGAATCGCAATTCGCCGAGCGGGGTCGCGAATGATGTTGCGATCACAATGATGAATCTGGGCCTCCTTTTGTCCTTAACGGCGTCTATTCTGAATCGAGGATGGCTTAGCTTGGGCGCCTTTATATTTACAGTTGGACTGTCATTCGCCCTCCGCCTGATTGCGCCTCCTCTTCTCCTCTACCTCGCGCAATCGAGTGACCAGTCGCACCGATTGGCAAAGCAACTCGCGGAAGATCTGAGTCCGCATCGTACAATTAATCAATTAACTCTACCCGGCGACGACCTGGCAGGGGATGGTGTTCTCCGGGCGTCAGCTTTGCGAGCCAATGACGAAGATAGTTGGAGAGATTCAATTGAGACATTAATGCGTTTGTCGAGAATAATAGTGCTCGACTCTCGGGGCAGTACAATTCCGCTGGAAGAGGAAGCAAGAATGATCCTGGGATCAGATGTCATTCAAAAGGCAGTTTTTCTTAGCGATGAACACGGAAAATGCAAAATACTGCGAGCGGTAATGTCTCAAAGACTATTTGACCCGAACACGAGAATATTCGTCATGAGCGAAAGCCTGCTCTTGTCAACGATTGATAAGCTAAGAGACAATCCCCGAACCCCGTTACCCATGCTCTTCTTTGTTAATTCTCAAGTGATCCGGGACACGCTTTGACCCTTATTGGGTGGTGCTACTAAGGGCAACCCAACACTTCGTTGGACGCGTGTTTCGCATCATGACTGGTCCGGCGATGCTTGAATGAAATCACGTCGCCGCGTCAACTCCGCCGTTGTGCTCTGCCTTAACCGAGATGGATTCTGTTATTAACTGGAGACGAATATGAAGAGATTCATGAGCGTAATGCTCGCTTTGATTCTTGCTGCAAATGTAACTGTGGTTGTTGCACAGAGCGATGTGGTGACGCCTGCAGATAATCTGGTCGTCGAAGGCATTCCCAAAATTCCCGCGGCGATGGCGGAAGAGATCAACCGCTATACCGAATTTCGCTATGCCGGCCTGGCTAATTGGCATCCGACAAAGCGCGAGATGCTAATCAGCACCCGTTTTGCCGATACGTCTCAAATCCACCTCGTCAAATTTCCCGGTGGAGCGCGCACCCAACTCACTTTTTTCAAAGACAGCGTGGAGGGCGCAAGCTATCAACCAACGCGTGGCGATTATTTCGTCTTCAGCAAGGGCTCCGGCGGCAATGAAAACTATCAAAAATATCGTTACGATTTTGCTACCGGCGCGATCACCCTATTGACGGACGGTAAGTCCCGCAACACCGGCGGCGTCTGGGCAATCAGCGGTGATAAATATGCATATGAATCAACGCGCCGCAATGGCGAAGACGTGGATATATGGATGATGAATCCGGCGGACCCGAAATCAGATCGTATGGTCGCGCAACTGAAGGGCGGCGGTTGGGGCGTTTACGAGTTCTCGCCTGACGGCAAGCAAATGCTCATCGGCGAATCCATCTCGGCAAATGAAAGCTACCTCTGGTTGATGGACTCGGCTACGGGCAACAAAACGCTCGTCACTCCCAAAGGCGGGCCAGTAAAGGTTGTCTATGGCGCGGCGCAATTCAGCAAGGACGGCAAGGGTCTTTATGTCACTACCGATCGCGAATCAGAGTTTCAACGGCTTGCCTACATTGACCTGGCGACCGGGCAACACACTTTTCTGACGCCTTCGATCAATTGGGACGTGGAACTCTTTGCTCTCTCGTGGGACGGCAAAACGATCGCTTTTGTGACGAACGAAGACGGACTAAGCGTTCTTTATCTGTTTGACACAGTACGGCGCAAACAATTGCCGGCGCCGAAATTACCGGCCGGCGTTATCAGTTCGCTCGAATGGCACAAAAACAATCGTGACCTGGGATTCGGTATGGAGTCGGCGCGTGCGACTTATGATACCTATTCGCTCGATCTGAAAACGGGGAAGGTTGATCGCTGGACTGAAAGTGAAACGGGCGGCATTAACACACAGGAATTCTCGCTGCCGGAAATCGTGCGTTGGAAAACCTTCGACGGTAAGCTGATTTCCGGACTGTACTATAAGCCGCCGTCGAAATTCTCGGGCAAGCGCCCCGTCGTAATTGATATTCACGGCGGCCCCGAGGGCCAATCACGGCCCTGGTTCCAGGCTGCGTACAATTACTTTATCAATGAAATGGGAATTGCTCTCATTCAGCCGAATGTGCGTGGATCAACCGGTTACGGAAAAACCTTTGTTAAGCTCGACGACGGTTTTCTGCGCGAAGGTTCTTACAAAGACATCGCCGCGCTACTCGATTGGATCAAGACGCGTTCTGATCTGGATGCCGACAGAGTAATGGTGACCGGCGGAAGCTATGGCGGTCACATGACTCTGGCCGTATCCACCTTTTATGCCGACCGGATTCGTTGCGCACTGGATGATGTCGGGCCGTCGAATCTTGTCACATTCTTAGAAAATACGTCGGCATATCGCCGCGACTTGCGGCGGGTTGAATATGGCGATGAGCGCGATCCGAAGATGCGCGAGTTCCTAAATCGCATTGCGCCAATGAATAACGCAAAGAAGATAGTTAAGCCACTGTTCGTGATTGCCGGGGGCAATGATCCCCGCGTGCCCGTGAGCGAATCAGAGCAGATCGTGCGAAAGGTACGCCAGAATGGAACACCAGTCTGGTATCTCATGGCCAAGGACGAGGGCCACGGCTTCGCCAAAAAGCAGAACCGCGATTTTCAACTGTATGCAGCGGTGCTGTTCGTGAAAGAGTACTTGCTAAAGTAAATAGGTTCTTTTCATCACGGTGCCGAACAAATCGGTGGATTGCTTCGACTACAACAGCAAGTGACTCGTGATAGACTGTCGAAAACCTGGGCGAAGGAGGATCATGAATTATGCGGCGACACTCATTTTCGGTCATCGCACTCTTACTCGCTTTGTCAACCAACGTTTTAGCACAACAGAGACTGGTTCAGCACAACGATCAGGATGATCCCTGTCGCCGCTTCAAGATAGGGATCTTGATACCGTCTGAGGTCGTTGACCGCGAATTGCCTGTGAAGAGGTTCGCTGGGGGCATCGATTCTAAGATGGTTTGGAGTCCTTGCCCGACCTCCGTGCCGAAGATCGCCTCTGCGCCGTTTATTTCGCCTGACAGAAACGATGTCTTGTTTCCGAAGTGGCAATTCTCGCTGCAAAGCGGACCTGCTGAGAGGCCCCGCAAGCCGGTGGAGTTCCTTTTAGCTTCGCCTCGCTTCACATTCCCGCCGATATGGCGGTTGCCTTGAACGCGAAGGTCCATGCATTGCAAGGATCGCAATCCAACAAATCTTTGGACGCGAGGCGGGAGCATGTCTCGCATCATAACTGGTCCGGCGATGCTCGAATGAATTTGCGCCGCCGCGTCAACTCAACCGTTGGGCGGCTTCGGAGAGAATCCCGAATTAGGAGGAGCATTCGTGGCGTTTTCAATTTCATTTGGGGAAATTATTGAAATAATTTCCAACAGGAATCGCTTTAAGAAAGAGCAGATGGCATCTTATCTTGACCTAATCGCTAAAGAAGCACGAACACTCGCGGAGATTTGGCGGCACGTATTGCAAGAATCGAATGATAAACTCCAGTCGAAAGAGGATCGCGAGCAAAGGCAACAATTAAATTACGATATCGACCAGATGTATGGCGTCTCGCCAAACCTATACTCAAACTTCCGCCTTCAGGAATTTTACAACCAATTATCAAATGTAATTGGCGGATAGATAGGACAGCACCTGCATGACCAGTTTAGTTATCACATTGGGTATCTCCTCAAGACAAGAAATCTCACGAAGGACGCTTTCGCAGAAGTGCTTCCCCTCATAAATGAGAGCGTATTCGTGAATGATGTGAATTGTAAGCGCCAAATCAAAGACGCCTCCGAAATGGTACAAGTCTTGACTCGGGAGGCAGCGGCCATTGAGGTTTTGGCAGAGACCTACCGGGCCACAATTTGACAGGCGTTGAGAAATTGAATTCGCCGCCCAACAAATCGTGGGACGCGAGCGGCGGGAGCGTGTTTCGTATCATGACTGGTCGGGCGATGCGTTCGTGAAATCGCGCCGCCGCTTCAACTCAACCGTTAGGCGGCGGGCGAGAGTGCTTAACAATCGACGGGAGGATGAGATGGCAGACGAACCAAAACCACGCGTGGCTGTAATCGGTGGTTTCTATCAACTGGACGAGGATCCGCAGTTGGGCCAAGAGGCGCGCGAGTACGCTCAGACGCTCGGCCGCTCACTTGCCGAGACTGGTTTCGGGCTCGTCGTTTACTTTTCGAACGACCAGTCACTTGAGCCTCACGTCGTGCGTGGGTTCGTGGCGGCGCTACCTCCTGGCGAAACAGCACCCTGCATCGACGTGCGCTATTCGGAAGCACAGCGCGGGCAGGTAAGGTTCGATGAACAAGACACGCGGCCGCAGCTGTTCCACGAAGACACCTTTCCCGGTCCGAACTGGGAGGCCCCGTTCTATCGCTCCCTCGCGGAACTCGACAGTGTGCACGCTGCGCTGCTGATGGCTGGGGGTCAGTCCACCCTTAACGCCGGCCAGGTCGCCGTGGGAAGCGGTTTGCCTCTACTGGCGATCGATAAGTACCCCGGTTCGGCACGAACACTCCGCACGGAGTTGGCCACGCGGATCACCGGATACCCGCAGGGTTCGAGCCCATCTCAACTCGTTGCCTGGCTTCGCGACGAACACCTGAAGAAGGCGGAGAGCCTTCGACAAACGCGTCACCGCGAGCGTGAATTCGCGCGCATGACAAGCCAAAGGCGCAAGGCAGCTTGGTTTGTAATCGCGTTGATGGTCTTGTTGGCGACGCTCGCTCTGGGCCTGCTCGACGTCAACGCCCCGGGTTGGTTCCTGGTGGCCATGGGCGGGGCGCTCGTCTCGGCGGGCGCCACGGGCGCGCTCGTACGGGGCTTGACCACCACTACGATGACGCTGGAACCGAGGCTGGCTTCGATGCTTGGTGTGGCGGCGGGCGTAGTGGTCGGGATTGCCTACCTCATCCCCCAGCTTATCGGTGCGCCTCAGCTATTGGAGCCAGGCGCGTTAGTCGTGAGAGCGCAAGACAAGATCCAATTCCTGTCGGTGGCCCTGGTCGCCTTTACAGCAGGTATTGGTTTCGACGCCATCTTCCGCAGAATGCTGCAAGAGGCCGAAAAAGTTCCGGTGAGCGTCACGCGGTAGCCAGTCGTGTACTGGCGGGAGCGTGAACTGCAAGGATGAAGGGTTAATGATGAATTGATTCCCGCGTCAACTAAACCGTTGGGCGGTTTCCGTCGCAACGATGGGCATACGGAAATATAGGGCGACTCGATGCACATTCTTGAACATCTCTTTTTGGTCGGCGAGTTTCCGGAGCGGTCTCACCTGCTGTCCGGCCTAACGCTTGAGCAAGTCAGGCTCTGCCCGGAGGGCGCCTCGCACTCGATCTACGACGAGCTGTGGCATGCGGCGGGGTACCAGCGATACGTCCTCGAGCGTGGGGATGCGGTCGGCGACCTGTATCCGACCACAGCGCCGGAACACGAGCATCAATGGCACGACCTGGTGAACGCATTTCTGGACGGCGCGCGAGCTGCGGCAGCGATGGGGCAAACGCCGGAGCGGTTGGCGCTCGAGGTCGAGCCGGGTGTGACAATGGCCGACGAACTCAATAGCGTGGCAGTGCATAACGCATATCACCTTGGGAAGATCGTCGCGTTGCGACAGCGGATCGGTGCATGGCCCCCCACGGCAACGTCCGATGGATCGTAGCCGCAGGAGCCGAAACGACGCCGCATCGAACAAATCGTTGGACGCGAACGGCCGGAAGCGTGAAAGACTTACCCGGTCGCTACCGCTCCCGGTTCTGACAAATTGGTCCGGCGATGCTTGAATGAAATCGCGCCGCCGCGTCAACTCAACCGTTGGACGTTAGGAGAATTCTCGAATGAACCGAATGCTCGTCATAGCTGCCGTTATCGTTGCACTAGGTCCTCTGGCCGTTGGGCAAACAAAGAGCGCGAGACGAACCCAAACAGAGACCGTCGTGGAGGGGATCAGAAGATTAGATCAGGAACGGATTCAAGCGCAGATCCACGCTGATGCGGCTGCGCTCGGCCGTATCTACGCTGACGATTTCATCGGCATAGGGCCAAGCGGTACCGTGCGAACGAAACCGCAGGTGCTTGCAGATTTCACTTCACATGATTTGAACTTTCAATCGATTACGACCGACGAGGTTCGCATTCGCGTCTACGGAAACACAGTCGTCGAGACGGGCCGCTCGACTATGGTTGGGCAAGACAAAGGCAAAGTCGTTCCGCGTGATAATCGGTTCACCAGAGTCTGGGTAAGGCGGCAAGGCCGATGGCGACTCGTGGCAAACCACTACTCGACTCTGATTGGCCAGCCATCACGAGACTAAAGACGCCGACGCCGAACAACTCGTTGGGCCGCTGCGCTATCTTCAGACATGATCAGTTCAAGATGAACCTGGCAATCCTTGATATCGATGGTACGCTGACTGAGACCAACGCCGTTGATGAGATCTGCGTTTTGCGAGCGTTTTTCTATTGGTAACAGGCTTGATGGATTTATCGCTCGAGCCAGGGCGCCCAACAAATCGTTGCAGGTGGGCCGCGGGCAGCTTCTCTCTCAACTAGCGTGGTGCGCTGAAAGTTGTGTGTAGTCCCTGCGGCCACCTGAACTCAGAAGTTAGACCTTGATGTGATTGAGAAGGACCGATCCAATGACTGATCGCCAATTTCGCTGGGGCCTCTCGCGCGGGGTCATTGTCTTGGCAATCGCCGGGTTCTTTTGGTTCGGAGTCTCGTTCGGAGTAATCACCACGAGATTCGGGTGGGTTGCCTGGGGATTGTCCACCGCGTTTCAGTTTGCGATGTTCGCCGTCATTCTGCGGGCGGCGCTACGACTGCGGCGCTCGTCGGGATTTACGCGCGCAGACTTGAAGCAGGCGGACGAGGGCCAGCGGGCTGAATCTCGTCACATCGCCAAAGCATTCGGCTGGACTACGCTTGCTCAGGTTTTACTCATCGCATCGGCTGTTTGGTGGCGTGTACGTGCGGGTCGTCCAGATCAGGTATTGCCCGTCATTGGATTGATCGTGAGCCTTCACTTTGTTCCACTGGCGCGTGTTTTTCACGTGCGCGTGTACTATGTCATGGCGCTAATTGGCGGCCTCATTTCGTTGGCGGCTATTACCCTCACGGGACTCAATGAAAACCTGCGGCTTGGGTGCTTCGGGGGCGGAATGACTGCGGTCATGTGGCTGACGGCTGGCTACATCCTTTGGAACGTCGACAGCATTACGCAACGGGCCCTGCGCTCAACGTGGGCGGTCTAACAAATCGTTGGACGCGAGCGGCGGGAGCATGCTTCGTAACTAACCTGGTGCGGCGAACGTGCTTTGATTCGCGCGCCGCGTCAGCTCAAACGTTATGCTGCTTAAGTTATGAATGCATCAACGCATCAAATACGTGAGGAGTTTGATCGAATTGCTCTGCTCACCGAGTGTCATGGCAGTGTGGGCGATATTTATCGCGATTATCTCATCCAGCAACTCCCGCCTCACTTTGAAAATGCTTTGGAGATTGGCTGCGGAATAGGAGAGTTCGCGCGGCTCTTAGCGACCCGTGCCCGAAGCGTTGTCGCGATTGACCTTTCGCCGCAAATGATTCGGCTTGCGAAATCACGATCAGCAAACTACCCAAACATCGAATACTTCCAGGGTGATGTGATGAGCCTCGCGCTTCCCGCCGAAGGGTATGATTGTATTGTCACAATGGCTACCCTGCATCATCTTCCACTTGGGAAGGCCTTGCGAAAGATGAAGGAAGCCCTCAAACCAAACGGAGTGCTCATCATTCATGATCTAGTCGCAGCCGCTGGCCTCGCTGAGAATGCGAGAAGCGCGTTGGCTTATCCGGTGAGTATGGCGCGCCGCCTCTGGAAAACAGGTCGGCTGCGATCACCACGAGAGGTACGGGACGCGTGGGCTGAGCATGGCAAAGGCGAGGTCTATCTAACGCTGGATGGAGTTAGAGAAATGTGCATGCAGTACTTGCCGGACGCGCGGATTCGGCGTCACCTATTGTGGCATTATACGGTTGTCTGGCATAAGGGCGGCGCAATATAACATTACAGGAAGGCGGGGCGATGAAGACTATTGGCCGGCGTGCGGTGTCCGTGCTGTTCTTGTCTCTAGCTTTACTCTTGCTAAACCCGACCTCCTATTCGCAGTCCCCAACTGATCCTACAGCAAAGACTCGGATAGTTTTCCTGGGGACCGGTAACCCTAGCGCCAATCCGGATCGGATGGGACCTTCCGTAGCAATTGTGGTTAATGGGACACCTTATATTATTGACTGTGGGCCGGGTGTAGTGAGACGCGCCGCCGCGGCCGCGCGCTTGGGCGTGAAAGGAATGGAAGTCACCAATCTTAAGATGTTGTTCGTCACTCATCTGCACTCGGATCACACGCTCGGTTATCCGGATTTGATTTTTTCCCCTTGGGTGCTGGGAAGAAAGAAGCCACTCGAGGTGTACGGGCCGCCGGGAATTCAGGCGATGACAAATCATATTCTGCTGGCATATCAAGAAGACAACGAGATCCGCATAAAAGGACTGGAACATGCAAATGCCACCGGCAACAAAGTTAATGTTCACGAGATCAAACCCGGCGTTATCTACAAAGACCAGAATGTCACGGTGAAGGCCTTCCTCGTTAAGCACGGCTCATGGCCACAGGCCTTCGGGTTTCGTTTTGAAACTCCAGACCGGGTGATTGTAATTTCAGGCGATACTTCGCCCAGTCAGAGTGTCGTCGAAAACTGCAACGGATGTGACGTGCTTATTCACGAAGTTTATTCACAGGTGGGCTTTAACGCGAGTAAGGAAGATTGGCGCAAGTACATCCTGAGCTTCCACACTTCCACGCGCGAATTATCGGAGATAGCGACGAAAGCCAAGCCGAAGCTCCTTATTCTGTACCATCAAATGTTCTTCGGTGGTCCGACGGATACCGAGGACGGGATCTTGAACGAGATTCGTCAGGGATATCAAGGAAGATTTGTTTCCGCTCACGATCTGGACATTTATTAGCTGATGACGCGCAAGACCTGGCTTTGCTGCAAAGCGTCATCGCGCCGTCGACAAATCGTTCGGCGCTTAACAAGATGACTCTGATTTTCTCGAGGCTCTTCTTGGTAGCGGTCATCAGTCTCTGGCTGTTCGGAATTAGTGCTTGCGACGGCGGGATCCACGTGAAGGGACGTGTTTACGCCCAGAAAGCCTCGTCGGGTGACTCACAGGCATTCATCGATCAGTCATCACCTTCCGTTGCTGACCTGACACCTGTCAAAGACGCCAGAGTGACGCTTTATCACGCCGGAGACTTTTCACCCGACAAAGCTAAAAATTCGGAGTTGCGCCAGGACTCGAGCTTGACCGCATCGGACGGAAGCTTTGTTGTTGGTGGACTGACTAGCCCTTTCCGCTTCAACGCTGGACTCGTAATTGAACGGCAAGGCTACAAACCAATCACGAAGGTTTTCTATCACGACAAGATTGATCACGATGCGATCATTATTCTTGTGCCAGTATCGGATTCTAAGTGATACGCGCCGAACAAATCGTTGGACGCGAGTGCCGATGTTTCGGGATGTTTCGCATCATGACCGGCCGGCGATGCTTGATTGAAATCGCGCCGCGTCAACTCCGACGTTCGACCATCTATTTCTGATCCCGCTGCACCTGTCGTAATGATATTGCGGTCGTCTTTGAGCATGCCAGACTGTCGCAACGTGAAATCGCCGGAACGATTCTTGCGAGTAACACGCACATGAAACGCTTTAATTCGTTCTTGGTCGTGCTGGTTTTCCTGGCAGTTTCGAATCTTTCCGCGGCGATTGTGCAGCAGCCAACTGCCGCTGAAATTCGTAAACTGATTGCGAACTCTCGCAGCAAAGACCTCAAGACGTCCGATAATGCCAAAGACGCTTTGTCTAAACTCGACGCAAGATCGCTTCCTGCTCTGGCTACCATTCTCAAAAAAGGTGAGCCTTGTGAACAGGTAGAAGCGGCGCACCTAATCTTTGAGCTTGACCCTAAGAACCCAGACATCGTTCCCGTCATGACAGATGTCACACGAGGCGCATCGCTTCGAACTCTCTTCCATCTGGAGGACGAAATGATGTGTCGCCGCGCTGCGGCGTACGTACTCGCTCTTTCGCCTGAAGGCATTCCCGTCCTGACGCGTCTGTTGCGAGAGGGCGATACGTGGGAACGGCAAACCGCAGTCTTTGCTGTTGACGATCTTACCGAAACATCGAATTATCCTGACGGAAGTATTCCGGCATTCAAAGAGCTGATTCCCGAACTTGCAAAAGCTACGAAGGCGAAGGATCGTGTGTTGAGTGGAATGGCGGACGAAGTCTTGGGGCAAATCGCGCGCGGTGCCAACGCGGAACTCAGCGCCCTCGCAAAGAAATACATTGGCACTCCCTGATCTCCGGGTTGATGGTCGAACAAATCATTGAACGCGAGTCCCGATGTATCGGGATGTTTCTCAACTTGATTCATCCGGCGATGCTTGATTGAAATCCCGCCGCGCGGCAACTCAAGCGTTGGGTTTCCGAAAACACGTTTTTCTAATCATGCTATGACAAGCTCAAAATGCGCGCAGTGCGGGTTAGTGAATCCGCTCAACGTATCAGTTTGTAAGCGATGTGGGTTTGCTTTAATCGGCGGGGTCACTGCAAAGACGCCACCGGGTACTGAACAGAAAGTTCCAGGGAAAAAAGGCGAGCACTCTGGAATACAGGTGACCGAGACGACGCCTGTTTGCAGTATCTGCGGGACCAATAACGACGTCACGATTCGAGGCTTTCAAAGAACCTACACACCTAACTGGGTCTGGCTTTTCCTGCCACTTGGAATTATACCTGCGGGAATTATTGGGCTTGCTGTTCAGGTGAAACACACCCTTTCACTTCCGCTTTGCTCGCGATGCGATCAGCGGCGTTCATGGGCAGGGGTGGTTTCATGGCTGTCAATCATTGCTTGTATTTTTCTATTATTCCCGACAATCGGATTCGCTATCGGTAGCAAGTCGTGGCTTGTCTTTCTAGGCGGATGTGGATTGATAGCGACGATCGCTTACCTTGCAGGCAGGTACGAGCGCAGTGTAAATCCCCGCTTCATTCAATTCACGAAACAGCGTGTGGAAATTGATGTTCCGGGGCAAGGGCGGGTCTTGGTGTTTGATCGGCTGAACCAACAGGGCGGTCAACGACCCTCATAGGCAACCCAACAAGTTGGACGCGAGTCCCGATGTATCGGGATGTTTCGCAACTTGATTCGGCTAGCGATGCTTGATTGAACGAGTGACGGCACGCGATGTTTTCCTGCATGAGCGAACTCTGTCTGCGCGTAGCCGTTGATCGTAGCTGGCCTGCTCGCTGGTTCCGGCGCGCGAAGGCAATCGAACTTCGACTATTGCCAGGAACGTGATTTTCCGCGATGCTGTCGAACAAAATTGTTCGGTGGCTTATGGTGAAGGAGGAGGATGGCAAGCAGTTATAGTCGCCGTTGGTTTGTCAGCCGCCTTGGGCTAATCAGTTGCGCACTGCCGCTTACAGCGTCCGCGCAGCGCCCCCGGTCTCACCGCGTAGGGCACATTGGTTTCCTCGGCGGTGGTGCACCAACGTTGGTCCAGGCGTTTGAGCAGGAGATGCGCAGGCTCAGATACGTCGAAGGAGAAAACATAGTCATCGAGAAACGCATCCTTCGCCCTAACTCATCGGACTTGGCAGCGCAAGCGGCGGAGCTCGCGCACATGAACCTTGACCTGATCGTGGCGGGGGCGTTAGTGCATGCGCTCGAAGTGCGCAAGAACAATCCCGCAATGCCGATGGTGATCGCCACCTGCCCGGACATGGTAAGCAACGGCTTCGCCAAGAGTCTCAAACGCCCGGGTGGAATTTACACCGGCATAGATGAACTGCCCCCGGGCGTCACCGCGAAGCGGCTCCGGCTGCTGAAGACCGCTGCGCCGATGGTGTCCCGCGTTGCGCTGCTCTCGACGACGCCAGGGCGCGGTGGTCATGAGGCCCAACTCGCCGATGCAGAGCAGGCCGCCAAGTCGCTCCGCCTGACGGTCAAACCGTACCGGGCAACAACGCTTAGCGAACTTGAAGCAGGACTCGCCTCCATCTTAAGCGACAGGATGGATGGTCTCTTAAATTTTCAAGGTGGGTTGTCGCTTGTCAACCGCGAACTCATCGTGGACTTCGCGGCAAAGAACCGTCTGCCCGCGATCTATCAGTCAGCGTTCTTCACTGAAGCCGGGGGCCTGATGGCGTGGGCACCGGACCAGGAGGGCCAGTACCGCGAGGCGGCCCGCTATGTTGATAAAATTCTGAAGGGCGCGAGCCCTGGCGACTTGCCGATCCGCTATCCCGGGCGATACTACCTGACGATTAACAGAAGTGCCGCCCGAGGCCTGGGCCTGGACTTGCCGCCTGCGCTCGTCGCGAAGGCGGATCAGGTTTTACCGAAATAGAACGACGCGCCGTCGAACAATCGTTGGACGCGAGCGGAATCACGAGGCTTGTCTCCCGCCGTGTCAACTCAGTCGTTATGCGTTTTCCCGTTTCTCAAAGAAATGAAAACTCTCGGCAGTATCCTTGAGGTAATGCGCTGGACGCGCCGGGATCGGAGTGGCGGTACAGGACTTTAGGAGAACACATCGTGGCGAAACTAGTTTGTAAGATTGTTGGACTTATCTCGTTCCTCGCTAGTTCAGTCGTGCTGATCGTGGGAGCGCACGTTGATCGGTATCATTTCGTGTTCCATGTCGTCTGGGGTGTCATCGCCATTGGTTTCGGATTTCTGGGCTCGCGGTCTCTGGTGAAAATCTTCTGTTTAGTCTCAGGGGTTGTGTACTTGGTTTTCGCGGTGCCCGGATTCTTCCTCGGCGACCCGGCGATGAACCGCGACTGGCAGATTGGTCCGATGCACCTCATGTTTCCCGACGACGTACTTCACACGATACTGGGCGCGGGATTAATTGTTGTTGGAATGGTGACGAAGACCGGCTCGAAAAACCGAGTCAACGCATAACCCCGACATGTCGGAGTTGGACGCGAGTCCTGATGTATCGGGATGTTTCGCAAGTTCATTGGTCCGACCCGACGCCGCAACTTCGGCGCGACACTCAAATGATAGTGCGGGCATAACAAATCGTTCGGCGGCAAACGCTTGGAGGACGGACACATGACACGACCAGAAATTGGAGGCATTTCGCCCTTCTTCATTGTGCAAGACGTGCCGGTGGCCCTTTCGTTCTATCGCGACCGGCTTGGATTTGAGATCACCTTCCAGGGGCCTACTCCTGACGACATCTTCTTCGGCATCGTGCGCAGAGGCGGTGCGCAGATCCTGCTCAAAGACGTTGGCGTAGCTCCACTGCCGAACTACAAGCGAGACGTCAAAAAAGGCATTGCCCGCTGGGACGCATTTGTTCACGTCCCGGATCCTGACGCACTGGCGGCTGAGTTTGCATCGCGAAATGTCGAATTCGCGGAACCGCTCAACGATACTCATGACGGTCTGCGCGGCTTCGAACTCAAGGATTCGAACGGTTACGTCTTATTCTTCGGTCGCCCTCGATCACAGGTACAAAACTCATGACCAATGGACGTATGCTGAACGTCACCAGAGTGCCAATGCCGCGCCCTACATGCGCGTTGCAGGCGGAGGTAGCCTTGAACCTAAACCTTGCTCGCCTACCGCATCAGCGGTAGTCTTGCGCCGTGCGACCTCTTCGGTATTCCATCAACGTCACATTGGACGGATGCTGCGATCATCGTGCAGGAATCCCGGACGAAGAGCTGCATCGTCACGCGATGGAGAACATCGCACGAGCCGATGCCCTCCTCTTTGGCCGGGTGACCTACGAAATGATGGAGGCAGCGTGGCGGCCGCCAGCGTCGGAAGCGATGCCTGACTGGACGCAGCCTTTCGCCCGGACGATCGACGCGGCAAAGAAGTACGTCGTGTCGAGCACCCTGGACCAGGTCGATTGGAACGCGGAACTCGTGCGGGGAGATTTAAGTGAAGCCGTTCAGCAGCTCAAGCAGGAGCCCGGCAAGGGACTGTTCACGGGTGGCGTGACGCTTCCGATGGCCTTGGCGGAGTTGGGGTTGATCGATGAGTACGAAATCGTGGTGCACCCCAGGCTCGCGGGCCATGGGCCGACGTTGTTCGCGGGGCTATCGAGGTATATCGACTTGAAGCTCGTAAGCCGAGTCGAGTTCGGCTCGGGGGCGGTGGCAATGCGGTATGAACCGAGAAGGTAGCCATGGGGCTTGTCACGGCCGAGTTGACGGAAGTGTATTCATGGCGTTGGAGGGAGAGCTGCAACGCAGTAGAAGTAAACGATGTTGTCGCACACCGTTTGGCTATGACATGCTCTCGAACTGAATCTTTGTGTCGGCAAAGACTTGCCAAAGGATGACGCGCGCGTCTTTCACAATTGCTTTCCAGGCTGCGGGCAGACGCCAGCTTGCGTCTGGTTTTCCTTTGAACGAGCCACTGGCGAAACCAAACATCGCAAAGGTGTCGCCTTGTTCAAATATCTCATTCACCTCGATCGAGTAATCAGGAAATAATTCGAAGTAGCCGCGCCAGCCGGCGACCATCTTCTGTTTCCCAACCACTTCATTTCCATACGCGTCGATGAATCGATGATCGTCGCTCATCAATTTGCCGAGAGCTTCAACATCGTGCGCGTTGATGCTATCGATGAAGGCCTGAATAGTTTCTTTGTCCACCATAAGAAATTATCTGCAGATTAAACAGATCTCGCAGATTCATAAAAACCACGAAAAGCACAAAGGGCTCAAAAAGAAAACCCCTGACTACGATCCATGCGACTGAAAGCTGTCGTTGTAGTCTAGAGATTCAGTTTGTGTTTTTTGTCTTTACGTCCCCGAATTTCTATCTGCGCAATCTGCGTAATCTGTGGATGGTTCGGGTTACATCACAGACTCGATCGCAAATGGCCGGTGACGCGAAGTTCTCTGAGAGTTTTGATCACTCGGTTTTCAATCTTGTCGCGAACCTCGCGAAACTCAGATTCTGAAAGATCTTTCGGATCAGGAATATTCCAGTCCTCACGCCGCAGCGCGCGCACGTTCGGACATTCGTCGCCGCATCCCATAGTCGCGACAAAATCAAATTCAACGTTGGGTAGCTCGGCCAGAGATTTCGATGTGTGGTTGGAGAGATCGTAACCAACGGCGCCCATGGCTGCGATCGCTTTCGGATTAATTTGTCCGGACGGATTTGATCCGGCGCTGAAGGCTTCAACTGAGCGGCCGCCATGAATACGCGCGAACGCCTCAGCCATCTGGCTGCGATTCGAATTCTCGACACAGACAAAAAGCAGACGTGCTGGCCGGGCGACGGACATCTCTTTCACAGGCAGCTCCTTGACCTTCAGAGATCGCGGTCGCCATTTTGAAGAATCGATGTTACATCCGTGTGAAGTGCTTTTCGCGTCCGGGGATTCGTTAATGACGAGTTAACTTCAGCTTCACGCAAAATTAATTTCCCCTTCACTTCGACGTAACTCGCCGCCGGTATTCTTTCACGTGCTTCATCGCACGCCTTCTTCTTAGCCAGAATCAACAAAGGAGATTTGTATGCCCCGTCTGCATTTCAAACTACACGTGTTGTGTTTCGCATTGGTCTTGCTGGTGATCCCGTCGAGCTTATCGGCGCAAACCGATTCAGGCCGCATCAGCGGCTCAGCCAAGGACGAAAATGGCGCCATCATTCCTGGCGCGGAAATCAGCGTTACGAACGATCGCACGGGTGACGAGCGAAACGCGATCACCAGCGGCGATGGAAGTTTTGCGATTACCGGATTGAAAGCTTCAACCTATACAGTGACTGCGTCGACGAATGGTCTCGGCGCGAAGGTGCAAAATGTCATCGTCAACGTCGGACAGGAGATCACGCTAAATTTGACCCTGAAGCTTGCGAACCTGACGGCATCGGTCGATGTGATCGCGGGCGCCGACATGGCCATCACGACCGGCTCGGCCTCGATGGGCGCGAACGTTAATCCGCGCGAGGTCGAAGGATTGCCGGTGAATGGCCGCCAGCTCTCTCAACTTTATTTGCAAGCTCCCGGCTCGGTTAACAGCGGTTCGGGAACATACGGAGACATACGGTTCTCAGGCCGTGCGGTCGAGCAGAATGAAATTCGCTACGACGGAATCGAAGGCACAGCAATCATCGACACCAGTCCGGGAAACTTGAACGGTGAAGTGCCGACGCCTTTCCGTTTGCAATCGTCGCTCGAGAACGTGCAGGAATTTCGCGTTGAATCTAACAACTATCCGGCTGAATTCGGAACCGGCACGGGCGGCCAAATCAGCGTCGTCACAAAATCCGGCAGCAATAAATTTCACGGGTCGGCGTTTGAGTATTTTCGCAACGATGCGCTTGATGCCGCGAACTTCTTTGACAACGTCATCGGCCAAAAGAGCAAGCTGCGCATGAATCAATTCGGCGGCTCGATCGGCGGGCCCATCAAGCAAAACAAAGCGTTCTTCTTCTTTTCATATGAAGGCTATCGGCTGCGCGGCGGCATCAATTCGATCGAAGCCGTTCCCGGATTGGCATCGCGCATTTGCGCGGCCCCGATCGGCAGCGGCAGCGTTGCGTGCAATGCGACCACGGCGGCGTTGATTCCGGCATTCCGCGCACGCGACGTCGCCGTGCTGCGCGTTGGTCCGGATCTCTTCGATACGGTGCAGCGGCAGGCGAATAATATCGTCAACGAATCTTCGATGGCGTTGCGTCTGGATTTCAAGTTCAGTCAGAAACATTCGGCGTACTTACGTTACTTCCGCGATCAAGGCAACAACGATCAGCCGGAAGGCGTGACGGGGCGCAGAGTAGTCATTCGCAGCCTGCCACAGAATGGGGTCTTCGCGCTGCAATCAGTTTTGAAGCCGACGCTGCTGAATGAATTCAAAGTCGGTTACAACGGCGCGCTCTCGCGCATCAACGGCTTCGCGCCGATTGTGAACGGAATTGATTTTTCGAAGCTGTCACTCAACATCGCGGGCAGCGTCGCCGGCTTTGCGCTTCCGGGACAGGGCGCGAATGCCGGCGTCGCAACTCCTGGTGGATTGGTTCGCGCCAACAGCGCAACAAATGGTAGCGGTCAGCCCTATACACCTTACTCACTTTCATTCATCGACAATTTGAACTGGACGCGCGGGAATCACTCGCTGAAGTTCGGCGGCGAATTGCGCGCGATTCGTCTATGGACTGATCGGATCGGCGGCACGACTTACACCTGGTCGAGCATCAACGCTTTTCTCGCGAACACGCTGCAATCGACGCAATACCTCGGCGATGTATCAGCACCTTCGCCTTTCTTTAATAATTCATCGGGCCAGCCGCTGGCGCAGCAAAATTATTACATCGGCTATGCACAAGACGAATGGAAGATTAAGCCGAACCTGACTGTGAATTACGGTTTGCGATACGAGTACTACACGCCTTTGCGTGAGAAGGATAATCGTCAAATCTTCTTTGATATTGTCACTGGCGCGTTGCGCGATCCATCCGGTGATCCTTTGCATTCTTCCAAGACGAACTTCGGTCCGCGCGTCGCTTTGACCTGGTCGCCGAACCAGCAAGGAAATAGATTCTTCGGCGGAGGCAAGACAGTTTTGCGCGGCGGGTTCGGTATCTATTATGGTCCCGGCCAGACCGAAGATCAGATTCAACCAATCGAGTCGAACCGCATCAGCTCGACGATCAGCGGCGGCAGCTTCCCGCAAGACACAAACGCAATCGTCGCGAACTTCATCAACAATCCAAATAATCGATCGTTTCAGCCGCGCGCCTACGCGCCTGAGTACACGATTCCCGAAAAGATTTATCAGTACACGGTTTCACTTCAGCAGGAGCTGCCCTACAACGTCGTATTGACGGCAGCTTACGTCGGATCCGAAGGACGGAATCTTTTCCTGCGCAGCGTCGCAAATCGCGTTCTGCCGGCACAGACGGTGATCGCGGACGGTACAACCCTGCCGGCAGGTTTCGGTGTAGTGAATCGCACAAACGCTGCTGGACAAGTAATCGCAGTCAACACGATTCGTGAATTTTCGATCGTCTCCGGAACTTCATCCGTGCAGAATCCATTCGCCGAAGTCGATTACAAGACCAGCGGCGGCCACGACAGTTACAAAGCGCTTCAGCTTTCGCTCACACGCCGATTTAGCAAAGGAGTGACGCTGAATGCGCAATACAGTTTTGCACGCTCATTTGGCGACACCGCAGGCTCAAACGAAGCGCGCACGGCAGCGAACAATGCGCGCGCACTTAGCGATTTCCAATATGACGAGGGCTACAACAATTTCGACGTACGCCACACTTTCAACTTAAGCGCGATTTACGACTTGCCATTCGGTAAAGGAACGAAGCACGACCTGGGCGGAATCGGCAACGCGATTCTCGGCGGCTGGGAAGTTGGAACGATCACGAACGCGCGCTCGGGACTGCCGCTGGAAATCGGGATCGTGCGTCCTGATGTCGTGATTCAATGTAAGAACACCGCGGGTTGCGTGGTGCCGACCGGCGCCGGTGGAGCAACAACAACGTTCGCGAATGGATTCGTCGCGCAGCTTCCCGGAACGATCAATGCAGCGAATCCGCTGCCCCCGGGCTTCATGGCAGTCGTTAACACGCCCGGCGGTGGCTCATCCCGCAACGTGCGCAGGCCAGACCTCGTTGCGGGCGTGAATCCTTATCTGACAAACGATCGATTGATACTAAATCCGGCTGCGTTTGCGACGCCCGCGCCGGGTACGTTCGGCAATGTGCCGCGAAACTTTTTACGCGGGCCGAGCTTCCGTCAGTTCGATCTGGTTCTGAATAAGCGATTCAAGTTCTCCGAAACGATGAACCTTGAATTCAGGACTGAAATATTCAACATCTTCAATCGCGCGAACTTTGACGTGCCAGGATCGCGTCTGAATCTCGCGTTACCGAGTGTCAGTTTGGCCGGTGGAATTTACTCGCTCGGCTCTGGCGCGAACGTCGTCCAACCGGGACAGGCTTATACGCAGGGCGCGGCTGGTGGAACGTTCGGTTTGCTAAGACAGACTGTGGTGCGCGATGTCGGTCTGGGCACGAGCCGTCAGATTCAATTCGCGCTGCGACTGAATTTTTAATCCCACGAAGTCCGTGTCAGTACCGGGAGCGGTAGCGACCGGATCAAGCGGCACAATGTTAGGGCGCGAACTGTGCCTTGATCCGGTCGCTACCGCTCTCGGTACTGACACGACACAGGATTAGTGTGTCTTCGTTAACAAAGAATTAACGCGACGGTAAGATCGATTTAACCCGTCTCTTCTAAGCTGGCGCTTCCCTCGGGCTTACAACAAATGTGTAGCGCCTCGCGTCGTCATTTACGGCGACAAGAGAATCCAGCCAGTGCAGTCAGCGGAGGCGGCCGATGAATCGATCACAGTGTAACTCTTCGTTTGTCATCTGGAATGTAACGTTCACATTTGCTGTTCTTTGCGCGGCGTCGGGAATCTCTTATGCGCAAACGCCAATAGCGAAGGACGAAACGACCAAAGGTCCAATCGTTTCCGAACGTGCTATTCCATCACCCGCAACCAAGGATGAGAGCACCGATGAACGTCTGCGCAATTTGGAAGACGAAGTGCGGCAACAAAAACGGATGTTGATTGACCTGCGCGAGGTCATCGCCGATCAGCGCCGGCTGATTGAAAGTCTGGCGCCGCGCGCTGCTGAAGCGAAAGCCTCGGCTGCCGGCAACCTGAGTATTAACAACACCGCGGTCGCCGCAGATCCCGCGGCGCAAACTCAAACGAATCCGCTTGAAGATCGCGTCAAGAAACTCGAAGGCAAAGTTCTTTCGATTGGACCGTTCCGTTTCAGCGGCGATTTTCGTCTGCGTTATGACGGTATTTTCAGAAGTGCGGACAATGCCACACCGACGGGATTTGCGCCGCTCACGCATGTGCAAAACTCACGCATGCGCTATCGTTTGCGCTTCAACTTCGATACCGACATCAATCCGAAAGTTAGTTTTCACGGACAGCTCGCGACCGGCCCAGTCAACAATGCTCTGACGACGGACCAGGATTTCGGCGAGACCACCGCACGTCATCCGTTCTTCATCAGCGAAGCCTGGATCGATTATCACCCGAACAAAGCGACGCAAGTTCAAGCCGGGCGCTTGCAGGAAATCTTTGCCGACAATTCGCGCTTTCTGTTTGACGACGACGTTCGCTTCAACGGCTTCAACGAGAAGTATGTCCTGTCGTTCAAGAGAAACGGATTCAAAGCGGCGAGTCTGGAACTGCGCGCGGGTCAATACATCTTCAGTAATCCGAACGTCGCGATCGTGACGGCGGGCAGCCCGCTTGCTTTGGCCGGCGACAAAGTCGGCTCGACCGGGCGCGCTGCAAATCTTTTCCACCAGGGGCTTTTGCTCAATCAGAAATTCAACGATCGCTGGAGTAGCCAGTTCGGCGGCGACATTCAGATTTACCGCAATCCGAATCAAATTCAATTGGCTTCAACGGTTGCGGGTGTGCCGCTAATTGTGCAGAACGGCCTCGGCATCACGCTTTCGGGCCCGATGACAGGGACCGGCAACGCGACGACAACCAACGGCGGCGCGATCTATACCGCGCGGAATTTTGAGATTGCGCGCTTCACTTATCGTTTGAACTGGGCCGGCTTCAAGAGCGGCACGCGCACCTATCCCGTGACTTTCAATTTCCAGGCAGCGCGAAACGTTGGCGTCGGAATTCAGGAACGCGATGCGTTCCTGGGCGCAATTCAAATCGGCAAGGTTGCGAATCGTGGCGACATGGCATTCCTGTATGTGTTTTCGGTGAAGGGCGCGAACTCGATGATTTCGCAAGTCACCGATGACGACCTCGGCACGAACAGTGGCGTCAACATTCGCACGCATCACTTCCGGTTCGACTACGGACTCGCAAAAAAAATCTCGCTGCAAAGCTTGCTCTATATTCAAAACGAGCTGCGCAGCAGCGGTGACTTCCCAAACTTTTTCGTCCCGCTGAATGCCTTCACGCCGCGCCAATATCGTGTGCAGGAACAAATTGTTTTCAGCTTCTAACTTGAAGAGGAGATCCGCAATGTCACTTTCAAAATTCACCGCGCTGGTTTTGTCCGCTGCTTTTTCGATCGCTTTGACGGCCTGCGGCGGCGGCTCGAGCAGCGAGATTCGTCTGCAGGGAGCGGGCGCGACATTTCCGAATCCGCTCTATCAAAAATGGTTGAGCGAGTACGGCAAGGCACATGCGAACATCAAGATCGATTATCAATCGATCGGTTCAGGCGGTGGCATCAAACAGATTCAATCGCGCACGGTCGATTTTGGCGCGTCTGATTCGCCGATGAAGGACGAAGATCTGAAAGCTGCGCCGGGAGAACTGCTGCATATTCCCACCGTACTCGGCGCGGTTGTGATCACTTACAACTTGTCAGGAGTTTCGCAGCCGCTGCGCTTTTCTCCGGACGTGGTCGCGGACATCTTTCTCGGCAAGATCAAAAAATGGAACGACGCCCGCATCAAGGCTGATAACGCGAACACCACGCTTCCCGACTCAGACATCACTGTCGTGCATCGTTCCGACGGCAGTGGCACGAGCGCGGTGTTCACTGATTACCTTTCGAAAGTAAGCGCCGAGTGGAAAGAAAAAGTCGGGGCCGGCACGTCGCCGAATTGGCCCGTGGGCATCGGTGGCAAAGGCAACGAAGGCGTGACCGGCCAGGTAAAGCAAACGCCAAACACGATCGGCTATGTCGAGCTGGCGTATGCGGTTCAGAACAAGTTGCCGGTCGCTTTACTGAAGAACAAGTCCGGCAATTTCATCGAACCCTCAATCGATGCTGTGACTGCGGCCGCGGCCGGCGCACTCGCCGCTACGCCTGAAGATCTACGCGTTTCGATCACTGATTCCGCGGGCGCTACGGCTTATCCGATTTCGAGCTATACGTACATTCTCGCCTACAAAAATCAATCGGACGAAGCTAAAGGAAAAGCACTGGTAGATTTTCTCTGGTGGGGAATTCACGACGGCGAATCGTTCGCGAAAGATTTGCAGTACGCGCCGCTGCCGGCCGAAATCGTCAAGCGTGCGGAAGCGAAGATCACTTCAATCACGGCCGGTGGAAAGTCACTGAGATAGCTTTATGTCTGACTGGCGGAAGCGACTCTCTCCGACCGGAAACAGTGGCGATGCGATCTTTCGCGCGGCGATGTTTGGAACGGCATTGCTGGTGGTCACCATCGTCGTGGCGATGATCGTCGCGCTGGCTGCGCACTCAACTCTGTCGATTCGCCAATTCGGCTTCGGGTTCCTAACCAGTCGCGAATGGAACCCGATCAAGGGCCAGTTCGGCGCGCTTGCGTTCATCTATGGAACGATCGTTTCTTCGTTGATCGCGCTGTTGATTAGCGTGCCGCTATCATTAGGCATCGCGATATTTCTCGTCGAACAAGCGCCGCATTATCTCGCCAGACCGATCACATTTCTCGTCGAGTTGCTCGCTGCGATCCCTTCGGTTGTGTACGGACTCTGGGGAATTTTTGTGCTCGCACCTTTCTTACGCGTGCACGTTGAGCCGCACCTCGCTCGCTGGTTCGGGTGGGTGCCATTGTTTCAGGGACCCATCACCGGAATCGGATTACTGACGGGCGGAGTAATTCTCGCGATCATGGTGACGCCAATTATTTCCGCCGTAGTGCGCGATGTCTTAGCTGCCGTGCCGAACACGCAACGTGAAGCAGCGCTCGCGTTAGGCGCTACGAAGTGGGAAACGACGCTGGTCGTTTTGGTAAACGGCGCGCCGGGCATTGCGGGCGCCGTGATTCTTGGTTTAGGTCGCGCGATCGGTGAAACGATGGCGGTGACGATGGTAATCGGCAACCGGCCGGAGATCAGCGCGTCGCTGTTTCAGCCGTCGTACACGCTTGCTTCAGTTATCGCGAACGAATTTACCGAAGCGACGGCGGACATTTATCTGAGTTCCCTGATTGAACTCGGCTTGATTCTTTTCTTCGTGACGTTCGTAGTGAACGCAATCGCGCGGCTGCTGGTTTGGAGAGTGACGCGCAGAACAGTGGCGGCATGAAGATTCTTTCTCGCAAAGATCGATCGCGGCGTTCAGTCAGCGCGCTGATGACTTCGCTGACAGCACTGTGCACGTTTGTCGCGGTGGGGATTCTGATTGTGATCCTGTCGTATATCGCGATGCGCGGAATTAGCGCACTTAATTTACGGTTCTTGGTTGATACTCCTCGCCCCGTCGGCGAAGGCGGAGGCATCGGTAATGCAATTGTCGGGTCCGGGTTGTTGCTGCTGCTTTCGTGTGTGGTGGGAATTCCCGTGGGCATCGCCTGCGGAATCTATTTGTCAGAATTCGGCGGCGGCTGGATGGTCAGCGGCGTGAGATTTCTAATTGACACACTGACCGGAATTCCTTCCATCGTCACCGGGGTTTTTGTTTATGCCGTCATCGTGCTGCGCATGAAACATTTTTCGGCGTTCGCGGGCGGCATAGCTCTTGCGCTGATCATGATTCCCATAGTCGCACGCACAACAGAAGAAATGATCAAGCTGGTGCCGCACAGTTTGCGCGAAGGCGCGCTGGCACTCGGTGCGCCGCAATGGCGCGTCACACTCGGTGTGGTTCTGCCGGCGGCCGCATCAGGCATTGCTACCGGAGCGATCCTGGCGATCGCGCGTGTCTCAGGCGAGACGGCGCCGCTTCTTTTTACAGCTTTCGGTAGCCGGTTCTTTCCGCGAAACTTGAATGAGCCAATCGCGTCATTGACCGTGCAGATTTACAACTACGCGATTTCGCCTTACGACGAATGGCATGCGCAGGCATGGGCTGCGACGCTCGTGCTGATGGCGTTGATTTTATCGATCAATATCGTGGTTCGTTTTCTAACGCGCCAGAAATTCAGTTAGCCAATGTCTGCGTCAACTTCATTTGCAGCCCCGAAATTCGAAGTGAAGAGCCATTCCTCGGCTGGCTCGACTGTGACAAAAATCGCTGTCGAGGACTTGAACTTCTTTTACGGCAAGACCCAAGCGCTAAAAGGAATTTCGATCGAGATTCCCGAGCGTCAGGTGATGGCATTCATCGGACCTTCGGGTTGCGGGAAGACAACTTTTCTGCGAACGCTCAACCGCATGAACGATGTCATCGCAGGTACGCGCGTCGAAGGGAAAGTCGCTATTGACGGGGCTGAAATCTATGCCGCTGGGGCGGACGTGGTTGATTTGCGCAAGAAGGTCGGGATGGTCTTTCAAAAATCAAACCCGTTTCCGAAGTCGATCTTTGATAATGTTGCTTATGGATTGAAAATCAATCGCATGACCTCGAGCCGCAGCGAACTCGATGGCCGTGTCGAGGAAGCACTGAAAGACGCGGCGCTGTGGAACGAAGTGAAGGATCGTCTGAAAAGTTCGGCGCTGGGACTGTCCGGTGGGCAGCAACAACGTCTGTGCATCGCGCGGGCGCTGGCGATTCGTCCCGAAGTTATCCTAATGGACGAACCCGCGTCGGCACTCGATCCGATCGCCACTTCAAAGATAGAGGAGCTAATCGTGGATTTGAAAAAGCAATACACGATCGTAATCGTCACGCACAACATGCAACAGGCCGCGCGAGTGTCGGACTTGACGGCATTCTTTCTGCTCGGCAAGCTAGTCGAGGTCAACAGCACCGAGAAGATGTTTACTGCGCCCACTGAGAAGTTGACGGAAGATTACATCACGGGAAGATTCGGATGAGCACTGAATTCCATCGCCACCTTGATGAGGAACTGGACGCGCTACGCGACGCAGTGTTGCGTCTGGGTGGGGAAGCAGAAACCGCATTACGACATTCGCTGCATTCTCTGGCTGAACGCGACACCGGCGAAGCTCGCCAGGTTTTGGATCACGACGACGCCGTTGATCAAATGGAAGTCGATGTCGATCGCCGCGCGATCGATATCTTTGCTCTGCGACAACCCGCTGCGCGCGATCTCCGCTTTGTCTTGTCAGTAACAAAGATGGCGCCCGTGCTTGAACGGATCGCTGATCATGCCTGCAACATCGCGCGCGCCGCGATCGATCTGAATAACGAACCAGAGCTGAATAATCACGTTCGCATTCACCAGATGGGCGAGATTGCTTCGGCGATGCTGGCCAAAGCACTTGACGCCTTTACGCGCAGCGACGCGGCGGCGGCGCGCGAAGTGATAAAGCGGGACGCGGAAATCAACAGTCTCTACAACCAAATCTTCCATGACCTAATTGAATTGATGGTGAAGGAGCCGGCGACCGCAACACGTGATGCGCGATTGCTGTTTGTCGCGAAACATCTTGAACGAATTGGGGACTACGTTACAGACATCTGCGAGCTGACCGTGTATATGGCAGAGGCGGCAATCATCAAGCATCGGCATTAACTGCGTCCCGTGAATTATGGTCTTGAGTTACTAGCGACTCTATCGAAAGTGTGATTGAATGACGAGCGCTTTCGTTCATCTCAAAAACTGTCTTCGACGCACACGGATGACCACAACAGTAGGCATTGCGCTCCTGATAGTTCTGGTCGCGCTAATCTTTGACTTCACTAACGGTTTTCACGACGCGGCCAACTCGATCGCCACGGTTGTTTCGACGCGAGTGCTATCGCCGCGCTACGCAGTGATCTGGGCCGCTGTTTTCAACTTCGTTGCTTTCGCAATCTTCGGCACTCGGGTCGCTAAGACCATCGGCGGAGATCTAGTACGCATCGATTTGATCAGTCAGGATGTGCGACTTTACGTTTTGTGCGGCGGATTGATGGGAGCAATTATCTGGAATTTGATCACTTGGTACTTAGGTTTGCCGACGTCCAGCTCGCACGCCCTGATCGGCGGATACGGCGGCGCCGCAGTCGCAGCCTTTCGCGGTGTCAGCGGTTTACTGAAGCCGGAGGGATGGATCAAGACGCTCATATTTATCGTGGCCTCACCAGTGATTGGATTCGTTCTCGGTTTTATCTTCATGCTTTGTGTTTATTGGATTTTCCATCGCTGGACTCCATCGCAGGTAGACAAAACTTTTCGACGAGGGCAGTTGTTCTCCGCGGCGGCGTATTCGTTGGGCCACGGCGGCAACGACGCTCAGAAAACGATGGGGATTATCACCGCCGTGCTGGCGACCGCCGGCATATTCAATCTGCACATGGGAGACAAAGGATCGCTGCCGGCAATTCCGATTTACGTGGTGCTGATTGCGCATGCTGCGATTGCGCTCGGCACGCTATCCGGCGGTTGGCGTATCGTGCATACGATGGGATCGAAGATTACGAAGCTGCGGCCGGTGGGCGGATTTAGCGCCGAGACGGCGGGTGCGGTTACGTTGTTTGCCGCTACCTTTCTGGGAATCCCGGTTTCGACAACTCACACAATCACCGGCGCGATCGCCGGCGTTGGCTCGACGACGCGATTGTCCGCGGTGAAATGGCAAGTAGCCGGAAGAATTGTCTGGGCATGGGTCCTCACCATTCCTGCTGCGGCTGTCTTTGCGGCGATTTCCTTTCTCATCATCGAACTTATTCACAGGGTCGTAACAAGAATTATATAAGATTCATTCACAGCTGCCGGAACGTTCTGCTATGCCGAGACCTGCCTTGATAATCGAAGACGATCCCGACATTGCGGAGAGCGTTCGCTATAACCTCGAGACCGCCGGATTTCGCGCACTCGTGGCGCCGACGGGCGAGCAGGGCCTGACACTCGCACTGGATGCCGACAATCCTCCTGCGTTGATTGTTTTGGATCTGATGTTGCCGGGAATGAACGGCATGGATCTGTGCCGGCGATTGCGCAAAGAAAGTCGCACCCGGCGCACTCCGATCATCATGTTGACGGCGAAGGCTTCAGAAACTGATCGAGTTGCAGGTCTGGATGTCGGCGCCGATGACTACGTCGCAAAACCTTTTTCAGTTCGCGAATTGCTCGCGCGAGTGCGTGCCGTCATGCGACGCGCTGAGGATGAAGGCGGCGAGCGCTATGATGACGGACGACTCACGATTGATTTTGAAGACGTGCGCGCATCATGCGAAGGCATCGCGGTAAAGCTAACCAATAAGGAGTTTCGGCTGCTCGCAACGTTGGCGAAGAGAAAAGGGCGAGTAATCACACGTCAGCAGTTGTTGGATCAGGTCTGGGGTTACAGCTATTACGGCGACGCGCGCACGCTGGACGTTCACATTCGCCGCCTGCGCCAAAAACTCGATCTCTGCGGCGATTGCATCGAAACGGTCGTAGGAGTTGGCTATCGCTTTACCGGTTGTGGTGAGAGGCCAGCGCCTACGGCAAGTCAAGTCAATGGCTAAGTCTCGCCGCGTTGTTTTAATCTGCCTGGCTGTTGCGGCAGCTTTGCTCGCTGCGTCTGCTTTCTTATCCGGCCCGCCTCGCTGGCTTGCAATCACGTCATTCACATTTGTGATCGGCTTAACGGTTGGCTCGGTGATTTGGAATAAATCAGCAGCGTCAAATATTCCGGCTTATGAAAGCGCCGCTGTTACCACCGCGGAATTTCCAATCGACTTGTTGAATGCCACGGTGAACGAGATGCGCGAGGGCCTGCTCGTTATCGACAGCGAGATGCGCGTCGTTGCGTCGAATCATGCGGCGCGCCATCTTTTCTCAAACGTCGACGATTCGATCAACTCGCGGCGCCTGACGGAGCTGACGCGAAATCCGGCGATTTATGGCGCATTTCTCGACGCTGTCCGGGGAAAAGAACGAGCCGGTGTAAAGGTTGAAACGTTTGCGCCTGAACGACGAGTGTTCGATTTGCGCGTGGCGCCCTTGCATGCGAGCGACGGTAGCGCCGGGGCCGTCGGAGTTTTCTTTGATGTGACCAGACTCGAACGATTGGAACTGATTAGGCAAGAGTTTCTGTCGAATGTGTCGCATGAGTTGCGCACGCCACTGACTTCGATCGTCGCGCTGGCCGAAACGCTCGAGGCAGGGGCACTCGAAGATCCAAACAACAACCGTCGTTTCCTGGCGATCATTCAGAAGAATGCCGCGCGGATGCATCGCTTGATCGACGACATCCTTGAACTCAGTGCGATTGAAGCCGGTAACGTCAAGCTGCAGCGCGAACCAATTCAGCTGCGGCCGCTTGTCGAAGATATCATCAGCAGCGTTTCGGCGACTGCCGCCTCGCGCAAGATCACAGTCGATAACCTGGTCTCAACCAACGCGCAAGTCTTCGCCGATCCGCATCGACTCATGCAAATGCTGATTAACCTGATCGACAACGCGATCAAATTCAATCGCGAGGGCGGTGCGGTTTCCATAACATTCAGCGGAGATGACTGTGATCGAATCTCAGTCGAAGATACCGGCGAAGGAATTCCTTCGCATCATCTCGATCGGTTGTTCGAAAGATTCTATCGGGTCGACCGCGCGCGTTCACGCGAGCTCGGTGGAACGGGGCTGGGGTTAGCAATCGTGAAGCATCTCGCTAAATCTCATGGAGGCGAAGTCTCAGTCGAATCGCGCTTCGGGGAAGGAACGAGATTCACAATCGAACTTCCGCGATCTGCCGCGGAAAACATTACACCAAGCTAAACGGATCTGGCACGCCTTAATTATCTAATGTGAGAGCTGATGCCTTTCGCTGAAGTCGGTTAGCAGCGCCAACGCACCGCTATTTCTTGCCAACAACCTCTCCGCCAACTCGCGCAATTGCGTCGGCATTTTCGCGCAAGACGATTCTCCGAGTTCACCGCGATGCCGCATGAGCAATTGCAGTTCAGCGTTACAGAAATCACAACTGCGCAGGTGGATCTGGATCGACATCCGATCGGTAATCGCCAACCCATGCCGATGATAACTAAGTAGTGTTTGCGATGAAGGACACTGTGCGGTTTTCCGAAAATCGGCTGCTGCGGATGATTGCGTCGTCATATTTCTACTCGCCCAATCAGTGACCAAAAAGTTTTAATACCTTGATATTTCCAGAATTTGGCTGCTCCTGAACATAGCGTTTCCCCCATAGAATCAGCGGTTTACATTTGGTGTAAAAATTTGTTGCTCAATGCTGAGTATCTTTGTTAGTATGTCTCTAGCTTGGATCCGGAGTTAATCCGCTCCTTGATCCCGCAGTTTCGATGACCTCAGGGTTTTTATTGTCATCGAGCCGCAGCTTCCCGCGTTTGACCTGACGACAAATCAGGCGCAAGCAAAATCTTTCCGGGACTGAAACTGACAAAACGAACAGCTATGCGCATCACGTTTAGGCTCTCTTTTCGGGTCGAATAAGCTTGCCCCAGAAATCTCGCACTTTCTCACCGCGGCCCAATCCGACAATCAAAGGCGCACAGCACATCGGATGAACTAATCATTCGACTCAGTGGACTAGCCGCCAACTAGTCACGCATGCACTCTCATTCTTTCGGGATAACACTACCGTGAAATCAATCACACAAAAGACAACGCCGGACATGAACGTCAGCGTGCCTCGTGAAGTATCGCGCCCCAACCGATCTGCTGAACGCGCTTCCAGAGCCGGACATTGGGTCGAGAGTTTACGCAATTCTGACGTCAACCGTTTGTGGGCCGAACTGCACCGCATCGTTAGCAACCATCCGTTGGTCAGAGCATCGCGCAGCGCAGGGCTTTTGATCGAAGAAGGGGCTACCAGTGCTTACACCGATCTCACTCAGGAACTCTTTGTCCAATTGCTGACAAAGTCGCGCTTCCAGCATTACTTGGACACTGCGATGACGGACGCTGAGATCGAATGTGAGATTGGACAGATCGAGCTAACGAATCTGTTGACTGCTGAACTCAGAAAGCGCCACCCGGAAAGCTACCGGCTTGCGCGACGCATTTCGACTTTGATTCAATCGAGCGCCAACTTTCGCCGCTTTGACAGCAGTGGTACGAATGACGAGCAGCATCGACGGCTGGCGGATCGTGTTTACGGCTTGAGCGAATGGCCGGATAACAAGCCGGGCCGCGGCTCGCATGAGATGGAGCAGCGAGCTCATATGATTCCTGTTCGCCAACGCGACACGCGCATGGTTGGTTGCACTGGCGACGCACAAATCGTAATCAGCAACTCTGATTTGGAAGATCTGATCGTATCTGTCCTGGAAGCGATCGACGGGCCGGCCGACGTGCGCAGCCTGCGCAGTCTGGTCATGTCTCGCTTGCCAGTGATGGATATTTACCTCGTGCCCTTGGGCGGTGATGATCCTGATTCGGATGGACCGCATTACGATCCGGCCGACCTCCGGGAGAATCCCGAAGAGAGTCTTCTCCGTCATGAATCTCAACAGGAAGCCGCCGGTTCGGTCGATAAGTTCTTGACGAATCTGCGCGGCAACGTTCGCGGTAAGATCAAGCAATACAACCGGATGCTGGGCGTGCTTTGGCACTGCTACTTGAACCCCGAGCACGCGACACAATTGGAAGTTGCGGCGACATTAGGCGTTTCTGATTCATTGGTATCGGACTATCGGCGCCGCATCGAGCAGGAATTGCGCGCCTTATCCTTTACCGAAGTCGAGGAAGCGCGCATGTTCGAGTTGGCCCTGCGTGAGCGCGTCCGAACAATGGTTAGTATTGACGCTGAAGTTATGGCGAGCTAAACCGCGCATTCGGCGTGAACGATTTAGAGTTAATGGAGAAGCGCGGGCCCGCCTGCGCTTCTTCGTTTTAAGTAGCCGAGTTGAGTGCCCAAATGATCCGGTCGCACGTTGAGAACGATTACGAAACCATCTCTCGCACGCCGCGAGCGGCAGGAGCGCCTCGTCTCAAGAGTCGTCGGCTCGCGTCGGTATCAGCAGTTGCACCCCAGGCAACGGAAGTAGCCAGTCATCTTCCGAGTCCAACCCCCGCGCCTCTCAAGCGTGGACACGTAATTTCCTTTGCCGCTCTGTTCCTCTTTACGGTGATTCTTTACGCGCGTCCCGCCGATTTTTATCCGTCGGTGGCAACGAACTCGTTGGCGCTAATCCTCGGGTGCGTAACCTTTGCGACGTTTGCGATCTCGCAATTGTCACTGGATGGAACGCTGACCGCCAGACCCTCTGAGGTCAATCTTGTTCTAATCTTCATGCTGACAGGAGCACTCTCGATCCCGCTCGCCATCGATCCTGCGGTAGCGTGGCACGAGTTCAGCGGCACCTTCATTCGCTGCATCGCGATATTCATCGTGATGGTAAACGTCGTTCGCACCGAGCAGCGCTTGAAAGCGTTGATGTTGCTTGCACTCGTGACCGGAATCTGGTTGAGCGCCGGCGCTATCAACGATTACCGACTCGGCTTGATGACTGTTGAAGGGTATCGCGCCGGCGGACGTGGTGAAGGAATCTTTGGAAACTCAAACGACATGGCGCTGTTTTTGGTGACGTTAATTCCGTTCGCAATCGTGTTCGTTATTGAATCGCGCACCATATTGAGGAAACTTGTCTTTAGCGGCGCCGGGATTTTGATGAGTGTGGGAATTTTCCTGACGTATTCGCGCAGTGGGTTTATCGGCTTACTCGTGGCAACAGGATTTTTAGCCTGGAAGCTCGGCAAGAAAAAAAGGATTGAAATTCTAGTTGGGGGCGGTGCCCTGGTCGCAATCGTGTTAGCGCTCTCGCCCGGTTACGCTCTCCGGCTTGCGTCAATCGTGGTGCCGAGTCTCGATCCCGTCGGCTCATCAGAAGCGCGACAGGGAGAACTGTTTCGCTCGCTGTACATCGCGATTCGGCATCCGTTGCTCGGGATTGGGATGGGGAACTACGCGCCCGAAATGTCTTACCACGGACTGGTAACTCACAACTCGTACACGCAGGTTGGGGCCGAGATGGGCGCGGCCGCGCTGATTTGCTACACGCTGTTCCTGGTAAAGCCGTTAAGAAAACTCGCTCAGATTGCACGCGACACCTGCGGCGCAAAAGTCGATTCGCATTTCTATTACCTGGCGGTCGGGCTACAAGCGTCGCTCATCGGTTACATGGTCAGCAGCTTTTTCGCGTCAGTAGCTTATCTCTGGTACGTCTATTATCTCGTTGCCTATGCGGTGTGCTTCCGGCGGATCTACGAGTCAACAACTGGCAGAGAAGTAGTGCTCAAGAAGCGTAAGCAAAGCAGGGAAGGCGCTGCCGCTTCAATTGGCGAATCCAAAGCCGCAATCGTATGAATCTGAAGCTAGCAGCCGAAATCATTTTCTGGATGAGCGTCGCGGCCATCCTCTATACGTATGGCGGTTATCCGCTGCTGCTCGCGATCGTCAGTAGATTTCGATCTCGGGTAGTTCACCGCGCTGCTTTTGAGCCAAGGGTCAGCATCATAATCACCGCCTACAACGAAGAGCGTGACCTCGGGGCAAAGCTAGAGAACACACTAGCGCTCGATTACCCGCGCGAGTTGTCTGAAGTAATTGTAGCTTCGGACTGCTCGACTGATGCGACAGATGCGATTGCCGCCTCGTTCGCGGATGCTGGTGTGAAGCTTGTGCGACAAACGCGCCGCATGGGCAAGACGTCAGCGCAGAATCTCGCCGTCGAACATGCACATGGCGAAATCATTCTGTTCTCAGACGCGACCAGTCTTTACCAACCGGACGTGCTGCGCGTCCTGTTGCCAAACTTCGCCGACGAGACTGTCGGTTGTGTCGGTGGCCGACTGATTTACATCGATCCGAGTTCGTCGCGAGTTGGTCGCGGCGCGAGTTCTTATTGGAGCTACGAAACCTTTTTGAAGCGACACGAAAGTAACGTCTGTTCACTAATCGGTGTTTCAGGATGCCTTTATGCCGTGCGGCGATCAGCCTACGTCCCGCTGGAAGCGGAAGCATGCAGCGACTTCATCATCGCTACCAGGATGGTCGAGCAAGACTTGCGCGCCGTCTACGAGCCGAACGCCGTCTGTACCGAAGAGACGAATCGCCAGGCCGGCAAAGAATTGAAGATGCGCGTGCGGGTGATTGCGCAAACGCTTAATGATTTGTGGCGGCATCGCGGAATGATGAATCCGAGGCGGAGCGGCTTTTATGCTGTCGAGCTTTTCTCGCACAAAGTGATGCGTTACTTCGTGCCACTGTTCTTGTTTGCATTATTCGTTGCGTCGGGAGCGCTCTCGGCGCGTTCGATTTTCTATTTGGGGATTTTCGCGGCGCAGCTCGCCGGTTATTCAACCGCGGCACTGGCAGCGTTGCTCGAGCGCGTAGGAGTTCACAATCGAATGTTGGCGCTGCCTCAGTATTTTGTGTTGTCTAACCTCGCATCGCTAATTGCATTCTATCAATTCATCCGTGGTGAACGTTACGCGCATTGGGAACCACAGCGCGAGGACAGCTCACCTACAGTAGCGTCCCGTGAAGTTCACGGCGAACGGCGCGCCGCCTGAAAAATATGTGTGGGATTGCCGGATTTGTTGGGAAGGACTCGCATCGTGAAGCTCGCGAAGCGCGTGCGGTGCTTGACCGCATGTGTGGCGTGATCTCGCATCGCGGGCCTGACGATCAAGGCACGTTCGTCGACGATCGCGCCGCGATCGGCATGCGGCGATTGTCGATCATCGATGTGGCCGGTGGCCATCAGCCGATGTCCGGTTGTGATCCGGCCATCACGATAGTTTTCAACGGCGAGATCTACAACCATCGCGACTTGCAACGCGATCTGGAATCGCGTGGTCATAACCTCAAGACTCATTCAGATACCGAAACCATCCTTCATCTCTACGAAGAATTTGGCGCGCCTTGTGTGAACAGACTGCGCGGGATGTTTGCGTTTGCGATTTGGAACGCGCGCACCCGCGAGCTTTTCATCGCCCGCGATCGCGTCGGAAAGAAGCCCCTCTATTACACAATCACACGCGACGGCGTTTTGATTTTCGGTTCTGAATTGAAATCGCTGCGCGAGCATCCTGAATTTCACCCTGAGATCAACCTCGAGGCGCTCGACGCTTACCTCTCGTTTGGATATGTTCCTGATCCGTTGACGATCTTCCGCAACGTTCACAAACTTGCCCCCGGGCATCACCTCACGTTCAACTCAGGTCACGCGCAGGTCGAGCAGTATTGGGACTTTCCTTACCAGGATTCGCAAATCGATCCGTTCCAGAGCGAAGAGGAATGCCTCGATGAGTTGCGTGCTTTGTTGGACGAAGCGGTGCGCATAAGGCTTGAGTCGGAAGTTCCGCTGGGTGCTTTTCTCTCCGGAGGCGTAGACTCGAGCACGGTCGTTGCCTTGATGTTGCGTCACGCGACGCAACCAGTGAAAACTTTTTCGATCGGCTTTCACGAAGACAGCTACAACGAACTGAAGTACGCACGCGTCGCGGCGCAGAAATTCGGCACAGATCATCATGAGTTCATTGTTACGCCGGACATCTGCGCGATTGTCGATGACCTGGTTTGGCATTTTGACGAGCCGTTTGCCGATTCGTCCGCGATCCCCACCTACATGGTGTCGAAGCTCGCGCGCGAGTATGTGACCGTCGCATTATCTGGCGACGGCGGCGATGAAGTGTTCGCTGGTTATACGCGTTATGCGCTCGATCGGAAGCGCAGCGGCTTTGCTAATCTGCCTCGCGTGGTCCGCGAGGGACTGATGCAACCGCTCGGCCGGAATTTGCCGCATCGTGCGTGGGGCAAAAATTTTGTGCACAACGTGGCGTTGGATCCCATCGATCGTTACATCGAAGATATTTCCGCATTCACGCGATTGAACAAGCGTTCGCTGTATACAAGAGATTTTCGCGCGCAACTAAACGGCAGCGAACCTGCGGCACAGTTTCGCGAAATCGCGAAGCGATCGCGGAGAGGCGATCCGCTCGATCCCTTGCTTTACCTCGACAGCAAGACCTATTTGCCCGGCGACATCCTGACGAAAGTTGATCGCATGACGATGGCGGTGTCGCTCGAGTCGCGTGCGCCGCTGCTCGATCAGAAACTAATCGAATTTGTCTGCACGCGAATTCCGGCAAGCATGAAGATGAAGGGCCTGGGAACAAAACACATTTTCAAGCGGGCCGTTCGCGACCTGGTGCCGGCAGAGATCCTCGATCGTCCGAAGCAGGGTTTTGGCATTCCAATCGATCAATGGATCAACCGCGAACTGCGGGAACGCGTGCGTGGAACACTGACTGAATCCCGCACCATGAATCGCGGATACGTCGAGCCACAATACGTGAACCTACTGCTCGATGAGCACGAACGCGGTCGCCGCGATCACGCGACTGAGTTGTGGACGCTGTTTATGCTTGAGTTGTGGCATCGCAAGTTTGTTGATGATGCCGGATCGTCTCAACTGACAGATCTCAGTTTAGAGGCGAGTCTTCCTGCTAACATTTCCGCCGAACACGTCCATCATCTAAACGGCTGATCGCAAGAAACGAAGATGACACTGAACGTTCTGCACATGATCGACAGCTTTGAGCAAGGCGGCACTGAACGCCTGGCGATTCAGCTCGTGCGCCAACTGCATGAGGGCGGCGTTTGTCGCGTGCGGCTCGCATGTTTGCAGAACAAAGGATCATTGCGCGCCGATGCCGAGACGATCGGATTGGGAGATATTCCGGAATACGCGCTGACCAGCTTTTATGATCTGAATTACGTCAAGCAGGTTCTACGTCTGGTTCGATTTCTCAGAGACAATAAAATCGACGTCATTCACACGCACGATTTTTACACCAACATCTTCGGCATGACAGCCTCGTTTCTCGCCGGGGTGAAGGCACGCGTGACGTACAAAGGCGAAACCGATGGCTTTCGCACGGCAATGCAAAAGCGCATCGAGCGCGTTGCGTTTCGTTTATCTCACCGCGTAGTGGCGAATTCCGAAGCAGTGCGGAGCCAGTTGATTCGCGAAGGGATGGCCGAGCGAAAAATTGTCCGGCACTATAACGGTCTCGATCTCAAACGCGTTCAGGTTCAATCAGCGGTGCCCCGCGACGACTTGCTTTCAATGCTGGGTTTGCCACGCGAGCCACGCCGTCGATTCGTAACGATCGTCGCCAACCTTCGCCACGCGGTGAAAGATCATCCGACATTCCTGCGCGCCGCCGCACGCGTGCGGTCCAGAATTCCCGATGCCGCTTTCATCATCGCCGGCGAAGGTGAGTTGATGCTGCAACTTCGCGCGCTGACTGCGGAACTTAGTTTAGACAACGACGTGTTCTTCATCGGGCGTTGTCAAAACATCGCTGAGCTGCTTTCGATTTCAGATGTCTGCGCCTTGAGTTCCACCGCCGAGGGGTTTTCGAATTCGATTCTTGAATACATGGCCGCCGCGCGGCCGGTCGTGGTTACCGACGTCGGCGGAGCGCGCGAGGCGGTGATCGAAGGCGAAACGGGCTACATTGTTCCAGCCGGCGACTTTGAATCGATGGCTGCGCGCATGATCGATTTGTTAAGTGACGACAGGCGTGCACATACGATGGGCGCGCGCGGTCGAGCCATCGTCGAAGAAAAGTTTTCTTGCCAGCGTCATCTCGCGAATACTCTGGATTTGTATTCCGAGTTGTTGGGCAGATCCGGTGTGGAAACCTCCGAAGAGCGCGCAACGGCGTTCAGAGTACCGACTTCAGTCGGCCATTCGTGTCAGTACCGGGAGCGGTAGCGACCGGATCATAAAGTCAAGTTGAGCTTCGATCCCGTCGTTACCGCTCCGGGTTCTGAAACCGTATCGTGAAACGTCTAACTTTCAAACGCGGCATTCGTCTGCTTCTCGTCTTGGTAATCGTGTGGCCGGTGCTCGCGTGGGTAGCTGCCAAAGCGTTGGTTGTCAGCTCAGCGCCGGCACGTGCCGACGCAATCGTGGTGCTCGCCGGGTCATCGACTTATGTCGAACGCACCCAGCTTGCAGCGGAACTCTTTCAGCAAAACTTCGCGCCGAAAATAATTCTCACCAATGACAATCAGCAGAGCGGATGGTCTGCTGAGTTGCAGAGGAATCCGCTCTATGTCGAACGAGCCGAGATGTCCCTCGAGTCGCTCGGCGTCGGCGAAGACAAGATCGAAATCGTCCCGCAAAGCGTCTCGAGCACCCGCGACGAAGCGACGCGCCTGCGCGATTACGCAATTGCGAATCATTTAAATTCAATCGTTGTAGTCACCTCGGCTTATCAAACACGGCGCGCCCGCTGGACCTTCGATCAGATTTTTTCCGAGACCGGCATTGTCGTTTCTTTCGCAGCAGTGCCTCCGGGACAGCAAACGCCGGGGCCGCTGACGTGGTGGCTGCATCGTCGCGGCTGGCGAATGGTGGCTGGCGAATATGTGAAGTTCGCTTACTACTTTGTGCGCGGCGTCCAATTTACTCGGACGGCCAGCGCCGCAATCACGCCAGTTGAAGAGACCTCGCCCCAAAATTCATCAGGGTTCAAGACCGATCGCCGCGTGTATCGCAAGCCACCCTTGCCGCATCTGCCGCGCGCTGGAGGTAAGTTCATCGATCCGGTTTTTGGAACTGAGATCATGCGGGCCACTGACGAGTCAGACGGTCCCGCGCCGGGGCTCGGCACTTACTATTCGCATTGGCCCACTTTCAACCTGGACAACACGCGACTGCTGATTCGTAAAGGTGAAACGGGTGACGCGATCCTAAAGACATTCGATCCGATCAATTTCAGAATCGGCGCGAGCCGTGAAGTTTTGCCAACCGAATATCCCCGCGATTGGGGCATTGTTTGGGAAAGCTCGATCTGGTCACACCGCGATCCGGAAATTATTTACACGTTTGCGAACGATCTGAAAGGCGGAATGCGCCTGTACGCTTACAACGTCGCGCGCAAAGAATTCAAGCTCTTGAAAGATTTTAGCTTCCTATCGCGCGGCCGGCCTGACTATCTCCATCAGATGAACTTGTCAGCCGACGACGACGTGTTTTCATGGAGCCACATGCGCACGCGCAACAATGGTGATCCGATCGCGTATCTGGTCTGGCGTCGCTCAACCGACAAAGTCTTGTTCGACACACCGAACACGATGGACTTCAATGAAGTGCACGTCGACAAGAGCGGTCACTGGCTGAACATTCCGCTGAATAAGCCGTTACCGGACGGCGACGCGATGCAGTTTCTGAATCTCGACACTGGCGGGATAACAAAAATTGTGCGCGGCGCGCCGGACTACAAACCGGGGCACGGCGATCTCGGCACTGATTGCATCGCCGGTTTTGATGCGTGGTTGGATGGAATCACCTGGCGTCGCCTGAGCGCGCCGCACATCGTACGTCATGTTTTCTTTTTTCGCACCGCTATTGGACGAGACGGCGGGGTCACGGATTGGACGCATGACTTTCATGGGACGATGCTGGCCGACAACGAAGATTGGATCACGATCGCAACCTATCGCGATCCATCCGTGAACTTACCGGCCACGGGAATTTTTGACGATGAGGTTTTGCAAGTCTCGCTCGATGGCAGCGAACGCATCCGGCGCATCTGTCACACACGATGCTTCATCGACAATAAGACAACGACGACGGGTTACTGGGCGACGCCAAAACCGACTATCAGCCGGGATGGGCGCTTCATCGCGTTCACTTCCAATTGGGAAAACAGCGGCCGGTATGATCTGTTTGTGGTGAGGATCGAGCCAGCGCCTTACCTTACTAAAACTCCAGCAACTTCGCCGATAGAGCCTGGGCAACGGCAGCGGCGCGTGCGACCTTAAGACGACAAAAGATCCAATTGATCGCTGAGTGAATCGAGTCTTGATTACTCAAAAACTATGTTCGGTGCAGAGTCGCAATCTCGCGGTAAAGTCCGATCAGCGAACGCGCGTACAATTCTGGCGAATGGTTTCGCTTAATCAACCCTGACGCGACACTCGTCAGCCGGTTAGCCAAGGATCGATCATTCAGAAGACGGGCGATCGCCAACGTCATCGCCGCTGGATCATTAACCGGAATCAGCAACGCGCTCGCTTCATTCTCGACAATCTCAGGCACGCCACCAACCGAAGTTGCCACGACAGGAACATTCGCGGCCATCGCTTCCAACAAGACATTCGGCGAGCCTTCGCTGTGCGATGGAAGCACGAATACGTCGGCGATAGCATAAAAAGGCGCGACATCGCCGACCTGTCCGACAAGACTTATTCGTTCGCGGCATACGGAAGCCTTTGCTGCAGCAAGCAATCGTTGTCGCTCCGGTCCATCGCCAACGATTATTAAGCGCGTGTGAAGGTCGGGATTGTTTTCACACAATTTGGAAAACGCATCGATCAGATCGATGTGCGCTTTCTCTTTCGATAATCGGCCAATCGAAAGAACGATTCGCTCGTTTTCAGTTAGACCGTAACGCTGTCTCAGCGATTCGATTTCCGCCGCCTTCGGGCTTGCTAGGGGCCGAATGGCGTTGTGCTGAACCTGGAACTTGTCCACTGGAATGCCCGTAATGCCGGCCAGTTCGTGCGCGAACGCGTGACACACAGTCATTACCCGATCCGCCTTTGGCAGCGACCAACGATCGAGTCGGTTGTAAACGCGCATCTTTCGATCGGTGGTTGTGTAGCCGTGATGAAACGCCACCCACGGAACGGTGCGCCACAGCTGCGAACGCCACATTACAAAATGCGACTTCACCGAATTCGTCACCACGATGTCGGGGTGATGCGCTTCAACTAGTTTGCGCAAGGCGGAAAGAACACTTAAATCGAAACGGCGGCGTTCCGGAATGACGTCGACCTCAATTCCATCATCGCGAAAAGTCCGAACAAATTCATTCGGCTGATCCTGATGACCGCCCCGAGTGAACGTAATAACGCGACCGTCGATTGACACTTCACCGGCGTCCGCCAATTCGCGCGCCGTTCGATGGAAATCGAGCGTGACCTTCGCCACGGCATTCATCGTAGTAGCTTCAATTATCGAAAGTATCTTGATCGGCAACGGTGGGGACATGGTTATTGGCGAGCCGACAGCAAGTTCGAATAGACGTTCGCAAGCGACGCACCGAGCGTGGACCACTCGTAGCGCTCGACGATTAGAGCTCGAGCAGCAGCAACAATATTCGATCGAAGCGTTTCGTCATCAACGATCGTCGTAATCTTCTCGGCTAGTTCGCGATCATCATCGGCGAGCAGAATGTTCTCACCATTCGCTACCTTCAATCCTTCGGCGCCGAGCATCGTCGAAACAACCGGCACACCCGCGGCCATCGCTTCTAAAATCTTCAGACGACTGCCACCACCGACGCGCAGCGGAACAACGGCAGCGATCGCTTCGCGATAGTAAGGCCGCACATCCTGAATGCTCCCGGTTACTTCGACGCCGGCGATCGATGAAAGCTCTCGCACCGCCGGAGTTGGATCGCGGCCGACAATTGTAAAGACCAGTTTAGGTTTGTTCCTGTGCACGATTGGCCAGACGTGGCGCGCGAAGTTGATCGCAGCATCGATGTTCGCGTGATAATCCATCGAGGCCACGAATACGATTCGATTTCTTGTGCCAGATCCGCTTTGCGCGCCGGCGTAGTAAGCCGCATCGACTCCGTTCTCAATAATAGAGATTTGCGCCGACGAATTCATGTGACGCAACCGTTCGCCATCTTCTTCGCTGACCACGATGTGCGCATCAAATTGATCAAGGGCATGCTTCTCTGCTTCGTTCATCAGCCGCGCTGTTCTGCGAGCGTATGTTCGACGCGCGAAACTCTTCTCGCGGTCGCCGTACTGGCGCATCAACTCAGACTCGACGTTATGCCAATCGCAAACAACCACCGGACGCTTGCGCGCCGCTCGAATCGTTGGCAAGTAGTTCATCAGATGAATGCTTTCAACTTGAACTAGATCGAATTCCTGCTCATTCAACAGCGAAGCCAGTGCCTGCTTCATGTCGCTAGTCGTGTAGTTCAGCAGCGGCAGCGGCGTACTTCCCGTCGCACCCCGCAGAACATTTCCGATCGAGTATGTCTCGTCGCGTTTCACGGCGACGATCTGTTCGTATAAGTTCTTGAGCTCAGGCCAAGGCGCCTCCTCCTGTGCAAAAGCCAGCAGAGTCACCCTAAATTTTTGGGACTGCACCCGGGCGAGATGATAGTTCCGCAGCTTCGCCCCCGTATCGAGCGGCCAAGGGAGGCGCGGCGCAAACTGCAACACGTGGAGGTTCGACAAGTGTGTTTTCAGGTCAGGGTCTCCCAACGATGCGCTTTCCGACACGCTGAAAAATAGATTCTAACGGTAAAACCGCGGCTAATCGCAGAAATTTTCGGCGATTCGGCAAAATTCTTGGACTCGAACGCGTCTTGGTCTTGTATACTGTTCATGGCAGTTTTCCCGCCAGACGCGCTCCACTGCGCGAGCCCCAATCGAATAATTTCCACGATGCCGTCCCAGGAAACGTCACCATTGCATCAGTTCGTCGATGAACGCGACGATTATTTTCGAACTGATCACTTAAAAGCCGATTTAGGCGCGCGCTCCGCAAGAGGCGGCGCGGTCACGGTGACGGCACAAGTGTGCAAGTTCGTGCTCAGCACTCTATCAGCGATCGTTCTCGCGCGTTTGTTGACGCCTCAAGACTACGGATTGATCGGCATGGTGGCGATCATCGTCGGCTTCCTCGGAATGTTTCAGTATCTCGGCCTGTCGACCGCCACAGTGAAATGGTCTGATTTGAATCATCAGCAAGTCAGCACGCTCTTCTGGATGAACATCGCATTAAGCGCGGCCATCATGTTGCTCATCATTTCGACGACGCCGCTCGCCGTCTGGTTTTATAAAGAGCCGCGCCTGGTCGGGATCATGTTCGGCTATGCAATAGCGACGCTGCTAACCGGGTTTGCTATTCAGCATGAAGCAATCCTGATTCGCCAAATGCGCTTCGCGGCTACTGCCGCGATCGAAATCTCAGCCATGGCTATCGCTCTCGCGGCAGCGATCGTTGCGGCTTATCTCGGCGCAGGTTATTGGGCTTTGGTGATTAATCAACTTGTGTTGGCACTAGTCACTGTTATTGGTGTCTGGTCAGCATGTCGCTGGCGGCCGAGTCTGCCTTCACGTGGCGCCGACGTGCGCTCGATGGTTTCATATGGAGGCAATCTCACCGGCTTCAACATGATGAGTTATCTTGCGCGCAACCTGGACAACCTGCTGCTTGGAAAATTCTGGGGTCCGTATCAACTCGGTGTTTACTCGCGGGCTTACCAGATGCTGCTGATGCCGATGTCTCAGATCAACGCGCCGTTGATGTCAGTCGCGGTTCCCGCATTGAGTCGCTTAAGTGATTCGCCCGCCCGCTATCGCGCGGCATTCCTGAAGATCATTGAAAAGATCGCAATGATTACAATCCCCGGAGTTGTCTTCATGATCGCGACCTCAGATTGGCTGGTGCTTTTCCTGCTTGGGCCCAAGTGGCATGACACGGGACGCATCTTCATGTTGCTTGGCATCGCCGCGCTGGTCCAGCCCGTCACGCGTGCGACACTTTGGTTGTTTACAACGCAAGGCCGCGCCAGGGAATTGTTCGCGTGGGGTGTGATCAGCGCAATCATCGCGGTCGTTTCGATCGTCGCAGGTCTGCCGTGGGGCGCGTTCGGAGTCGCGGCTGGATACGCCGCATCGGATCTGTTAATCACGACGCCGTTACTGTTTTGGTTCGCAGGCCGGCGCGGTCCGGTAAAGACGGCAGATTTCTACGTCACCATCGCGCCCGCGTTTTGTGCGGCGCTTTGTTCGCTCGCCGCGTTGCTGATCTTGAAGCCGTGGCTCGCCGCGTGGCCGCTCCTCGTGGGCAGACTTGCCGTTGCTTTCATCGTCGCGGCAATCGTTTCAGTTGCCGTGTTCGCGGCCTTACCTGCGGGGCGTCTGGCGATGCAGAGTTTCAAGGACATGACTCTCATGCTCTTCAAGCGCCAGAGCACCTCGACTGTTTGATCAATCCGACCAGATGCTGAAGAAACTAAAACAGACAACTTTGCGATCGCTGAAGTCAGTCGGCGTCTCGACGATGGTCCATAACAGTCGCTGGCGACGCGAACGGCTGATGATTCTCGCGTATCACGGGATCTCGGTGCTCGATGAGCACGAATGGAACTACACGCAATACATGTCTGCTGAAGTTTTCCGCTTGCGTTTGCAGCAATTGAAAGATTCACGTTGTGCGGTGTTGCCGTTGGCAGAAGCGATCGAGCGTCTCTACAAAAACGATCTGCCCGATCGAGCCGTCGCGATCACTTTCGATGACGGCACGGCAGATTTCTATCACCATGCATTTCCGCTGATCAAAGAATTCGACGTGCCGGTGACTCTCTATCTCACAACGTTCTACACGCATTACCAGCGGCCGGTTTTTGATCTAATGGTCTCGTACTTGTTGTGGAAGGGGCGCGAACAATCGTTGGCCTTGACTCGCCTGGTAGATGTTGATTTGAAGATCGATCTGAGCAGCTTTGACGCACAAGAGAGAGCGCGTGTAGCAATACTCGCATTCGCTCACCGGCAGAAACTGTCCGCTGCGGAAAAAGATAATCTGGCTGAAAGGCTCGCGCACAATTTAAACATCAATTATGACTTCCTGCTCGAAAAAAGAATCATGCAGAACCTTGCGCCGGTGGAAGTCACCGAGATCTCGGCGGCCGGAATCGACATTCAGTTGCACACGCATCGGCATCGCACTCCAAAAGATCACGATCTGTTCCTTCGTGAAATCGAAGACAACCGCCAGAGCATCGCGGCGCTAACCGGCAAGCACGCCGTCCACTTTTGTTATCCGAGTGGCTCTTACGATCGGGCTTTCCTGCCATGGCTGATGGAATCGGGCGTCGTCTCTGCGACGACGTGCGAACCCGGCTTCGCTTCATGGGGTGCGAATCGTTTACTGCTTCCTCGAGTGCTGGATAATCCGGCACTTTCGCCGATCGAGTTTGAAAGTTGGTTGACTGGCGTTTCAGCAGCGCTGCCGCGACGACGCGTACCCGCCCACCGAGTGATTGAATAAAGCAACCATGAGCACTCCAATCATTACCTTCGGATCGTTGAAGCAATTCGTGCCGGCACCGCTGAAGCGTGCGGCAAAGGATTGGCATACGCAGATCAAGCTGCGCCGCGCCATCGAACGCATCGCAGCCCTTCCGTTCGGATCAGTGCCAACGCCTGAAATGCTGATCGAACTGCAAGCTGGTTGGGCGAATGACGGCTTCGCGGCGCGAATCGATTTGCTTACTGAAATTGCGAATCGCGCAGTCAATACAAGAGGCCCAATCCTCGAGTGCGGCAGCGGCATGACCACGCTGCTGATGGGTTTGCTGGCCGGTCGTCGCGGTGTCAAGACCTATTCGCTGGAACATATCGACGAGTGGCGCTGCCGCGTCCTCGATGCAATCGAGCATTTTGAAATTCCGAACGTCGAAATCCTACACACACCGCTCCGCGACTTTAATGGATTCAGTTGGTACGACGCGCCACTTGCTGAACTGCCCAAGAGTATCGACTTGGTTATTTGCGATGGACCACCGGGAGAAACTCTCGGAGGACGTTACGGCTTGTTACCGCTGATGCGAGCACGCCTCGGAAAAGGCGCGGTAATTCTGCTTGACGACACTGAACGACCCGGCGAAGCCGAAGTGCTGCAACGTTGGATGGGCGAAGAGCTTTTCAACGTCGCGATGCACGAAAGCGGAGATGGATCTTTCGCTGTTCTCAAGATGCGCCCTTCTCCCTCTGGGAGAAGGGATGGGGATGAGGGGTTAACGGCGAACTCGCGACATGCCCTCACCCCAACCCTCTCCCAAAGGGAGAGGGAGTTGGCTGGTGCGCAAGTGCCGGAGCACGATCGAACTTCGCCGCTGGTAAGCATCATCATCCCCGCTTACAACGTAGCGAACTTTATCGTCGAGACACTTGATTCAGTATTCGCTCAGACTTTCACGAACTTTGAAGTAATTGTAGTCAACGACGGCTCGCCTGACACTGATCAATTCGAGCGCTCGCTCGAGCCTTACCTCGATCGCGTTACTTATTTGAAGCAAGAGAATCTCGGCGCCAGTGTCGCCCGCAACGCGGGATTGCTGGCGGCGCGGGGCGAATTCGTCGCCTTCCTCGATGCAGATGACATTTGGCTGCCGGCTTATCTCGCCGAACAAATTGAGTTCATATGCGAGCGCGGCTGCGATCTCGCTTGTGCCGATGCTGAATTCTTCGGTGATCCGAAATCAGCGGGCCAGACGTACATGACCACGCTGATGGATTCAGCTCCCGCGTCTGGAGACATAACTTTTCGTGAACTCGTCGTCGCTGAACGAAGCTTGATCACGTCCGGCATCGTAGCGCGACGCGAGCCAATCATGCAGGTCGGTTTGTTCGACGAGTCTCTGCGCAACGCACAGGACTTTGATTTGTGGTTGCGCCTCGCAGCACGCGGCGCGCGTTTGTCGTATCAGCGAAGGTTACTCTTGAAATATCGCTGCCGAGCTGACGGTTTGACCGGAGACGCCGTGAATTGTCACACGCGCGAGTTGCGCGTCCTGGACAAGGTCGAACGCGAGTATGACCTCACGCCGGAAGAGAAGACCGAGCTTTCCGCTGTCCTCCAGAACCGTAGGGCAGACCTAGAATTCGAATTGGGTAAGGCGTATCTCGCGAAAGGCGAATACGCGAACGCGCACGAACGCTTTCGCAAAGCGAGCACGTTGCGAAGAAGTTGGAAGACTGAAATCGCATTTTGGCTTTCGCGTTTTTCTCCCAGGTTGATGCAGGCACTTCTTTCTCGCCGCTCACGCGCTAAGAACAAAACAAACGAAGGAGGTGCGAGCCGATGAGAAACCTCCGCGAAATTGAACCTGAGGGGCTCTTCGAAATGAAACGTCCAATCGATCTTGCGAATGCGGATCGTTTGGCGACTGAACTTGAACAGAACGGCGTGGTTGTATTGCCTGACCTGCTGTCGCCCGAACAACTGCGCGGGATGCAACACGCGTTCGCAGCAAAGCTGAAGCGTTTGCGCTGGAACGAATTCGACGGATACCAGCGAACCGAAACTTATCGCTTGATGGTTGAAGACGTGCTGTTGCTCGATCAGGGTTTTGTCGATCTCGCGGTTCATCCGCTCGTTAACGAAATTCTCTCGCGCTATCTCGGGCCGAACTACGCGTTAACCGAAGCCAAAGGTTGGAAGTCGCTGCCAACAAAAAAAGATTTTCATGGTTGGCACGGCGACACGTGGTACGACCAGAAGGTCGAGACGAAGATTCATCGCGAGATCAAACTCGCGATGTACCTCACCGATGTGCGCAGCGGCGCGTTCAATGTGTTTACGGGAACGCACCAGCAACAACATCCGCACAATCTAAAGCATGCCGAGATAGGGAACCTGCCGATGTCGCGGCGAATCGAGCTGAAAGGTTCCGCCGGAACTGCATTTCTGTTCGACACCAGCATAGTTCATCGGCAAGGCGTGCCGATGCTCGAGTCGCGGCAGGCAATTTTTTACGCTTATCACGATCCCAGCGTACGACTTCAGGAAGAAGATTTTCGTTACAACCGCTATCACCCGCTGTATTTGAACGCGGCGTTTCTGGGCGGTCTGTCTCCCGAAGATCAGCGCATCCTCGGCTTTGGCAACAAGACAAATTTCCAGCCCGGGTTTGTCCGCCCCGAAAATCCCCCGGCGGCTCATTACGCATACCGCGCGTCGCTGGAAGTTTCGCTGCGCTGGAAACAATTTTGCGAGCGCATGAAAGCGCGCTGGAACCGCATTTCAGGCAAACTTCAAACTCCTTGAGAGTCCCTCGTTTCTGATGAAAACGGCTGAATCAATTGGACGACTGAATGGTCGCGTGAAAACGCTGATGTCGGTGTTTGGTGTCGAACCGCGCCGCATCGGCGGTACCGAAATGTTTGCGCGCGAGCTTTCAAAGCAACTCGCCGAGCACGGATGGCGGAGCGTGCTGTGCTTTCTTTCCGAGCCGGCGGATGAAGTACGAGCATTCCTGAGTCTGCCGAATGTTTCGTTTGAAGCGTTGCCGAATTCGACCAACGGAAACTTCGCGGCGCGGATGAATCTGGTGCGCTTGATGGCCAAACAACATCCGCAGATTCTCCATCTTCACTTCGTCAGCTTCATCAGTCTGTATCCATGGGCCGCGCGACTGAAGTCAGTGTCGAAGGTCTTTTTCACAGATCATCATTCACGTCCTGAAGGCTATCAACATTCCGCTGCGCCGATGTGGAAGCAAGCCGCGGCACGCGTGATCGGCAATCCGTTCACGAAGGTGATTTGCGTGAGCGACTATGGCTATCAGTGCATGACGTCGGTGGGTCTGTTGCCGCGCGATCGTTACCGGATGATCTACAACGGAGTCGATCTGTCCCGCGTCATGCCGGATGATAGTGCGGGTCGAAGATTTCGTGAACGTTTTTCGATTCCGGAAGATCGGCAGATTGTGACGCAAGTCAGTTGGATGATTCCGGAAAAAGGCATCAGCGATTTTTTGAAGATGGCGCGTTCGATCGCGACTCAAAGACAGGACGTGCAATTCGTGCTGGTCGGCGAGGGGGCGTATCGCGAGCAGTATATGAACGATGCTGAAGCTTTGGGTCTGGGCGATCGGGTTACCTGGACCGGTGTGATTGACGATCCGTTCGGCGAAGGGGTCTTTCACGCCGCGGACATTGTTTGTCAATTCTCGCGCTGGGAAGAGGTCTTTGGCTGGATGATCGCTGAAGCAATGGCCCATGCGAAGCCTGTGGTGGCAACTCGCGTCGGCGGAATTCCGGAACTGATTGGCGATGGAGTGTCGGGCTACTTAGTCGATCGTGGTGATATCGAAGCGATGAGCCAACGCGTGCTTGGACTTTTGAACGATGGCGATTTGCGTCATCGCATGGGACGCGTCGGCCGCGAAACCGTGAGCGAGAAATTCGATCTGCAAACAAACGTCGCGCAATTGATCGAAGCATACGGGATCGTGTCAGAAGACCGAGCGTGAGCGAGGGGCAACTTGGAATTAATTGCACATTCATCATTTACGAGTTTTGGAGGAAGAGCCCTTTACCTCTGCGCTTGAAAGACTTCGAAAGCTCTCGCCAACGACATTGCCCGTCAGTAGCGAGCCGCGCAAACAGCCGAATGAGTGTCATCCCCCGCAAATCTTATCAACCAATCGCAATCGCCGTTGCGTTGGCATTTCTGTATTTCACGGTGCTCTTGAAGCTCGGAAACGACTGGTGGCATGACGAAAATTATTCGCATGGCTTGCTGATTCCGTTTGTGATCGCGTTCATCATTTGGCAGGAGCGGAAGCAGATCGGTGAGTGGAAAGCGCAACCGGCGACCTGGTTGGGAGCGATTGGGATTGCGATTTCGATCTTCGTGCTATGGGCCGGAACAGCAGGCGCTGAACTTTTCGTGCAGAGAGCCTCCCTGGTGCTGATAGTGGCCAGCATCATCGTGTACTTCTTCGGATTTCGATTCATTCGATTCGTCGCAATGCCCTTGATGCTCCTGGTGCTCTCGATTCCAATTCCGCAGATCATCTTCAACCGCATTGCGTTTCCGCTGCAGCTTTTTGCGTCGCGTTGCGCCGTGGCGGCGATGTCGTTTCTGAGCATTCCCGTGCTGCGCCAGGGCAATGTGATCGAGTTGATGCCGCTCGGCGCGAGCGAACCAAAGAAGCTCGCGGTCGTCGAAGCGTGCAGCGGAATTCGATCGCTGATGACACTGGTGACCCTCGCGTTGATTTATGCGTACTTCACCAGACCGACTGGACCACGCACGAGAGTCTATGCCATTTCACGTTCGATCATTTTGGCGATTGCCGCCGTGCCCATAGCGATTCTGACGAACGCGCTGCGGGTTAGCGGCACCGGTGTGTTGGCACATTACTACGGCACGCGCGTCGCTGACGGTTTCTTCCACTCGTTCTCGGGTTGGGTGATTTACATCGTGGCGGCGCTCATGCTCTTCGGAACCGGATGGGCGATTGATCACCTCGCGCGATTAGGAAAGACCGATAGGATTAACAAGATTCACAAGACTACAAACCGTTCCGGCAATCCTGTAAATCTTGTGAATCCTGTCTAAAGTTTTCATGAGCATGAAATCTCAACAGAATTCAATTCGCTTCTGGCTTTTGCTCGCGGTGCTCTTGCTTGGCGGCGGCATCATCAATGTTTGGGAGCGCGCCGGCGAAGCCAGAGTGGCGCGGCAGCCGCTGAATCAATTCCCTAAACAGATTGGATCATGGCGTCAACACGGCGACGATGTTCGCTTTGATGACGAGACTGAAAAAGTTTTGCGCGCCGACGATTACGTAGCACGCAATTTGGAATCTGAAGATCGCGCCGCATCACTCTACATCGGTTACTACGCGACGCAGCGAAACGGCGCGACTTATCACAGCCCGCTGAATTGTCTTCCCGGCTCGGGATGGGTGATGAGTGATGGCGGAAGAATTAAGATCACTCCAGTCGGCGCGCCCGCGTTCGAAGCCAACCGTTACGTGATTCAAAACGGTAATGACCGCGCCGTGATGATTTATTGGTACCAAGGTCGGGGCAACGCCGTCGCTAGTGAATACTGGGCCAAGTTTTACACCGTTCTCGACAGCGTTCGTCGACGACGATCCGATGGCGCGCTGGTTCGCGTGATGGTGCCGATCGGGAATTCGCCCGCTGATGCAGAGAAGGCCGCGGTTGATTTGGCCGCCGAGACTGCAAAAGAACTCCCTGCGTTTGTCCCTAACTGATTGATAGCGCTCGGACGCCCGACCGTAAGGGAGGGCTACTCAATCCAAGGTGGCCCTCGCTCAGGCTCGGGCTTCTGAGACGGATTTTTCCTGAAGATCACTCCCAATTCACCCTTTCTTATTTATGGACTCGCGAGTGCGCGCGAGTGACGTTTTTTGACACCTGATTCCTCGTTGACAGTGCTTCGACTGGCTTTGCCCGCCGCCGAAGACAAACCGCTGCGAACGAGCTAAACCTATCCCGATTCATCGGGTTCACGGAGATTTTGCCGTTATGAAAAACGAGTGCCGCCGAAAGTTCTCTACCCTTTCTCTACTTCTCATCGCCATCGCCGCCGTTGCCATTCTCATCGGTGCGTGCACGACGCCTGAAAAAGCTAAAGCCCAACACGTCGCGCGTGGCCAGGCGCTGCTGAAAGACAAAAAGTTTCAGGAAGCCGCGCTCGAGTTTCGCAGCGCGCTGCAAATCGACGAACAACTCGCCGACGCTCATTGGGGATTGGCCCAGGTGTACGAAGGCCTCCAGCGTTACCAGGAAGCTTTCGAAGAGATGAAGACGACGGCAGAGTTGGACCAGAACAATCTCGATGTGCGCGTCAAGCTCGGCAACTACTACTTGATGGGCAGCCAGCAATCAGCGGCTGCAGTTTCGGAAGCTGAGCGCCTGGCAAAAGAGATTCTGCAAAAGAATCCGAATCACATCGAAGGTCACATCCTAATGGGCAGCGTGCTGTTCGCCCAGGATCACAAGAACGAAGCTCTCGCCGAACTCAATCGCGCGATCGAAATCGATCCGAAACGCGTCGAATCGTATCTGAGCCTCGCGCGCTTTCATGCATCCATGAAAGACCTGGCGAAGGCCGAAGAAACTTTCCAGCGCGCGATTTCGATTAACGGGTCGTCCGCAATGGTGCACTACGAGTATGGAAAATTCCTGGTGCAAACGAATCGCGCCGACGATGCCGAGAAAGAATTTCAACTCGGCGTCCAGGTCGATCCGACCAATCGCGAAGCGCGCTTCGTGCTTGCCAGCTTCTACTTGGTGAATAAGCGTTACGCGAAAGCGGAAGACGCTTACAAAGCGCTTGCGGAACTCGACAAAGACAAACCTGAAGGACGCTCGGTGCTGGGCGATTACTACGGCGCGACCGGAAAACTTGATGAAGCGATCGCGATCTACAAAGAAGTCGTGACGAAATCACCTGATTACACGCAAGGTCATTATCGTTTGGCCGAACTCATGTTGAATCGCGGCGATCTCCCAAGCGCGAAATTCGAAGTCGAAAACATTCTGAAGAAAGATGCGAACGATCGGCAGGCGATGATCCTGCGCGCGCGCATCGAGATGCAAAGCGGCGATTCAAACGATATGAAAGCCGCGATTGCCGACTTGCAGGAAGTTCTGAAGCAGGAACCGAACTCGCGTGCCGGCTTGTTCTTCATGGCTGAAGCGAATTTCCGCGCCGGTCAAGCTGATCAGGCGCGCGTATTCGCCGGCGACCTTGCCCGCAATTATCCGGATTATCTCCCGGCCAAGCTGTTGCAGGTGCAAATCGATCTCGCGACAGGCGATGCCAAAAGCGCTTCGCAGACTGCTTCACAGTTGCTTGATCGAATCGCCAAAGAATCACCGGATCGCGATTTGACGCCGCAGATGCTTGCGGACCTTCGTGCCAACGCTTTGGTCGTTCACGGTTCGGCTGCGATGCAGATGCGGGACACGAAAACCGCACGACAGGATTTCATGATGGCGCATGATGCCGCGCCGAACAGCACGGATATCTACGTGAACCTTGCGGCCGTATCGCTCGCCGAAAACAAAGCCGATGAAGCGGTTACTTTCTACAACACCGCACTCGGGATCGACACGGCAAACTTCAATTCCCTGCGTGGGCTCATCAACATCTACGCGGCCCGCAATCAAACGGCTCAGGCTCACGCGCGAGTCGATCAGTCGATCGTGGCGCAGCCAAACAATGCCAGCCTGCATTTCCTAAAGGGTCAGATTTACGGTTTCGAAAGGAACGCCGCCGGAGCTGAAAGCGAATTCCGCCGCGCGCTCGATCTCGATCCGAATTACCTCGCGGCCTACTCAGCGCTTGGCGCATTATTCGTCAATACAAATCAACAGGACCGCGCGATTGCGGAATACACAAAGATCGTCGAAAAGCGACCTGACAACGCCGCGGCTTACACGCTGATCGGCATGCTCGAAATGAATCGTCAGAACATCGACGGGGCAATCGACAACTATCGAAAAGCTTTGGCGAAGGACGAGAACGCGGTGTTCGCCGCGAATAATCTCGCGTGGCTCTATGCCGAATATAACAAGGGCAACATGGACGAAGCCGTGCGCCTGGCACAAGGTGCGGTCCAAGCAAACCCCGGCGTCCCAAGTTTTTCCGACACGCTCGGCTGGGTTTACTACAAGAAGGGTTTGTACGGCGCGGCTGCTGAGCAATTGAAGAAAGCGATCAGCATCGATGAGGAAGCTGCGCGTCGCAGCAATGGCGCGCCGACGCCGAGCTATCGTTTCCATCTTGGTGTTGCGCTCGATGCAAAAGGCGACAAGCTTGGTGCGCGTCGCGAGATCGAAACGGCTCTGCGTCTGGGCGAGAAGGCGAATTTTCCCGAAGCCGACGAAGCAAAAAAGAGATTGGCGAGTTTGTAACTGTTTAGAGTCGGGCTGCTAAACGAACGGAGAACAGATCATGAGTGTTGAATTTCGACCACGCAAAGTAAGCGAATACTTCGACATTGTTCGCAAGCGCAAGTGGTTAATCCTGCTGCCAACGATCGCGGTCGGTCTGGCGATCGCGTATGTCGTGTTTCGCCTGCCTGACATTTACGAATCGACCACGCTGATCGTCGTCAAGCCTTCGACGCTGCCCAACTCAGTCGTGCCGACGATCGAAGAAGAAACGCTCACGCGCGAGCTGACCAGTATCTCGCAAGTCGTCACCAGCCGCAGTTCGCTGCAGCCGCTGATGGAAAAGTACGATCTGTACAAAGAAGAGCGTCGTCGCGGCGAGCCGATGGAACTGCTGATCGACGCGATGCGCAAACAGATCAAGGTCGAGGTCAACACAAGTAACCACGAAATCACGAACGGATTCAACATTACTTATCGCGGCCGCGATCCGAAAACGACGCAGGCCGTCGCCGCCGAACTCGCCAGCAAATACATCGATGAGCAAACGAAGAGCACGATCAACGGAGGCACTTCGGCCAAACAATTTATCGAAGAGCAAGTGCGACAGTCGAAGGAGGAGCTCGACCAAATCGACACTCAGCGGTTGAAGTATTTGCAGGAGAATATCGACCACATTCCGTCACAATCGCAGGCTCTAGTCGGTCGCCTGACGGCATTGCACGAAGGACAGAAAGCTCTGATCGCTGAGCAAGGCCGCTCGCGCGATCTCGCTGCGGCTTATCGCAGTCAACTCGCGGATATCACCAAGAGCTATCAGGAAGAGATGGCCCTCTCTGCTGAGAACACTACCGATCCGAAAACGACGGTTGCGTGGGCGAACCTGGTCGCGAAGAAGTCTGAGTTGGAAAATGAATTACAGAGTTTGCTGTCTCAGTACAAGGAGAAGCATCCCGACGTGGTGGCCAAGAAGCAACAGCTCGACGCAGTTAAGCGCGATCAGGATCAAATGATCGCGGACTGGAAAGACCGTATCGAAGAGCGAAAACAAAAGCTCCAGCAATTGAGCGATCCGCGAATCTTAAGTCTCAAGACGCAAATCGCAATTATGGATGGCGATACGGAGCGCCAGCAAAAGTTGCTAAACGAAACCAATCAGCAGATCGCGGAACTCGACTCGCGCATCAACGCGATTCCGAACGCGGAGGTTGGCTTGGAAGCGATCGATCGCGAATACCAAACAAAGAAACTTAATTATGACAATCTGCTCGCGCAGCAGCAGAAAGTCGTGATCGGCGCAGACGCCGCGAAGGATCAGCAGAGCAGCGGTATTCAACTGGTTGACCCGGCGAACCTGCCCGAGCAACCGGTCGCACCGAAACGATTCATATTGACGCTAGCCGGTTTCGGTATTGGCTTAGCGATCGGTTTTCTGCTGGCGATTGCGTTTGAACTACGCCGGCTGTTCACGATTCAAACTTCGGAAGACGCAAAGCACTACACAGGTCTCCCGGTGCTCGCTTCGATTCCGGAGCTATTAACTGAAGCTGAGTCGCGCGCGATTCCGCGTCGCCGAGCTTTTGCCCTGGCCGCAGGAATCTCTTTCGCGATCGTCTCGATACCGACGCTCGCGTTTGTGTTTCGCGCAACGCACTTGTTGGACAAGTTTCTCACGTAGCGCAAATTGCCAATTCGCGCCACTCACTGGAGGAAATATGTATACCGAATTTTACGGACTAAAAGAGTTGCCATTCGCGCTGACACCCGATCCGCGCTACATCTATTTCACGCCTTCGCATACCGAAGTAATGGCCAACCTTCACTACGGCATTGAAAGCGGCAAAGGCTTGATCGTCGTGACCGGCGAAGTCGGCACCGGCAAGACCACGATGTTGCGTTGGGTGATGCAGCGTCTCGATCGAACGGTGCTGGTCGCTTACATTTTCAACCCGCGCCTGTCGGTCACAGAATTTTATCAACATCTGGCAACCCTATTCGGTATTCAGAATTGGGAGACGAAATCGGATCTGCTGATCGAGCTGGGCAAAGTCCTCGACTCGCGCCATAGCCGCGGTTTGCGCACGGTGCTGATCGTTGATGAAGCGCATGGACTCTCGCCGACCGTTCTGGAAGAAATTCGCCTGCTCTGTAATTACGAGTCAGACACCGCAAAGCAATTGCAGATCGTTTTGACTGGTCAGCCCGAGCTGCGCGAAATCCTGAATTATCCCGAGTTGCGTCAGCTCAAACAGCGCGTTGCTCTGCGTTGTGAGATCAAGGCGCTGCCGAACGTCGAAGAAACCGCGCAGTACATTCAGTCGCGTTTGAAGATGGCCGGCGCCGATAACCCCGACATCTTTTCGCCGGGCGCGATCGATTACATCTTCCGCTGCACTGCAGGAATTCCGCGCGCCATCAACAATCTTTGCGACAACGCTTTGCTAAATGGCTTCTCAGCCACTGCATCGATCATCAGCCGCGCGATGATTCAGGAAGTTGCCGAAACTTTCGACATTCTGCCGCGCATCGCGAGGATTGAAGAGCGCGAAGCCCCGGCTCGGATCTTCCCGGCCGCCAGCCGCGCCGAACTTTGGTCGATGGGAAACGGCGGCAACGGAAATAGTAACGGCAATGGAAGCGCTCACTCTGCTTACTCGAGCGACGAATCCTCAGCCGACGAATTCTCTTTGATCTCATCCGAGAACGATTCTGACATCGTCGTCAACGAATACATCCGCAGCGAACCAGCGACCATTGAAGAGCTGGGCGCAGCGTTCAATCGTTCCGGACTCGGGAGGGGGAGCAATGGGCAGAATCTATGATGCGTTGAAGCGCGCGGAATCAAATCAGCGCGACTTCAATCCAAACAAACAATCTTCAGTCAGCCGCAACGGCAATCCGGTTAAAGTGTCCTATCCCGATTTTTCGGGAAACGGCCACGAGCACCCCTGGGAGAAAGCTCCCTTCACCGGAATGCCACCGGCGTTCAATTCAGCGTCCACTGCGCACACGGCGGAGGCTACCGGCGGGCCGGCACTCCCCGGCGGACCAGCCTTCCGTGATGCTGGGGCAACCTTGGGCGCTGTTGGATCGGCGCGCGCCGCTGAGTTCTCCTCGCGAGAAATCTCGGCCGCGCGCGTCGAGCCACATCTTGTCGCGATAACCGCTCCGCGTTCGCCAGAGTGCGAACAGTTTCGCGTATTGCGCACACAATTGCTGCAAGCGGGTGAGCGCGAAGGCAAACGCGCGTTCGTGATTACCAGCGCGGGAATGGGCGAGGGCAAGACATTAACAGCTCTGAACCTCGCATGGCTGATGGCCCAAACAGACGGCGTTAATGCGTTGCTCATCGATGCGGATCTCAGACAGCCATGCGCTGCTGAGTATCTCGGTATCGAAACGGAATTTGGTTTGTCGGAAGTGTTAACGGGAGAAACGAAGCTGACCGAAGCGATCGTGAAGCTGAAACCCTCGGGATTGCATCTGCTGCCCGGCGGCGCCGCGCGTGAAGACGTCGCGGAATTGCTTTCAGGTCCGCGATTCGGCCGCTTGCTGGAAGAAGCTCGCCGGCTTTTCGACTACATCATTATTGATGCGCCTCCGCTCGGCGTATTTACCGACGCAAATCTCTTGATGAATCGCGCTGATGCAGCGCTGTTGGTGGTGAGAGCCTCAGTGACTCGATATACCGTCGTCGATCGTTTACTCGAGCGACTGCCGCGCGACCGAATGCTTGGCGTCGTGCTTAATCGCGCTGAAGCAAAGCTGGAAGACACGGCTTACTACTATCAGCCGAGACATCAGCGGCCGGTTGCAGTTCCTGACGTTCCCAAGAGTGTGAAGGCGTCAGAAGAAAGATTTGAAAGCACGTTTGGTGAACCACAGATGATTTACATCGAGGAGGAAGGCGTGTCCTGACGTAAACCCGAAGCCCGACCGTGGGAGGGCTATTTGCGAGAAGGGGCCCTTGCTGACGCGCGGCCTTCTGACACGAAACCATGAAAGCATCCAGACTCAACGCGCGAACAATTTTGCTGCTGCTGGTTGAAGCCATGCTGCTCTTCAGCGGTTTGATCGTCGCCGTCTATCTGCGTCTGGGCGCGGTTGAGGCCGAAGATGCTTTGATTCTTCGCAATGGTTTTTACAAAGCGGCGCTGGCGACGATTTTCTGTCTCGCGTCCTTTTATCTTTTCGATCTTTATGACTTCGTAGTCATTCACGATCGGCGTGAACTCGTATTGCGTCTGTTGCAAGCGCTCGGTCTAGCGTGGGTTGCGCTGGCGCTGCTGTTCTACGCCGTGCCGCAAGTCATGATTGGTCGCGGCGTTTCGCTGATCGCGGTACCGGTCGCTTTGCTACTAATGGTCGGTTGGCGTCTGGCGATTCACTGGGTGCTGGGCCATCCAGACCTCGGCGAGCGAATTTTGATCGTCGGCTCCGGACCATTCGCGGTTGAAGTCGCGCGCGAAACACTCAGCCGTCCGGATGCAGGTTTTCGCGTCGTCGGTTTCGTCGATAACGATCCAGCGTTAGTCGGCAAGAGCCTCATCAATCCGAAAGTTATCGGCCTGACTTCCGAACTGCGATCTTTAGTCAAGAAAGAAAACATCGATCGCCTCGTCGTCGCCATTAGCGATCGGCGGGGGCAATTTCCGACTCAAGAGCTGCTGCGTTTGAGTCTTTCCGGCGACGTTTCGATCGAAGAGAGCGCATCGTTTTATGAAAGGCTGACGGGTCGCGTCTTGCTCGACATGATTCGGCCCAGCTGGCTGATCTTTTCCAGCCGCGGACGTCGCGCGCGCACAAACGAAGTAATTCGCATCGTAATTCACCGCGCGGTGGCTTTAATCGGGGCGATTCTTTCGCTGCCAATCGCGATCATCACCGCGATTCTGATTAAGATCGATTCGCGCGGACCGGTGCTCTACAAACAAGAGCGCGTTGGTAAGAACGGCCGCGGGTTCACCGTAATGAAGTTTCGTTCGATGCGAACAGACGCCGAAAAAAACGGACCGGTTTGGGCCAGCAACGGCGACGATCGCATGACCCGCGTGGGACGAATCATTCGTAAGATTCGCATCGACGAGATCCCGCAGTTCTGGAACATTTTGCGCGGCGACATGAATTTCGTTGGGCCACGGCCAGAGCGGCCGCACTTTGTCTCTCAACTCGCCCAGGAAATTGATTACTACGAACAGCGGCATTTGATCGCGCCGGGCCTGACAGGTTGGGCGCAGATCAAATATCCGTACGGCGCATCGATTGACGATGCAAGAAAGAAACTCGAATACGATCTGTACTACATCAAGAACCAAAATCTGGCGCTCGACGCCACGATCATGTTCGAAACGATCAAAACGATCTTGTTTGGAAAGGGAACCTAGGTGCACGGCAAACTTTAGTTTGTCGAAGCGAGAGGAATCGCGACAAAATGAATTTTGTCGTACACAGGTGGAGGTTACATCATGAAGAAGCTTCTAACTCAAACTCTTGTCCTCGCGATCGCGATGGGAATTACCATCAGCAATTTCGCGCAATCGCCGAACAACGCGACGCGCCAGCGACGCACTGCCGCTGACGGCACGCAACAAGCCGCAGACAACACAGTCACAACTGATAAACCGAACGACGCGAACGCCGACAAGAGCAAAGACAAGAAGGCGGCCGATGTCACGGCCGACGGCAAGACTAATCGTGTCGACGATTCGTCTGAAGAAGCAGCGATCGTCCCTTACTACAACAACTTCTTCATGAACTATCGGCTTGGTCCGGAAGATGTGATTTCGGTCAACGTCTTCAATCAGGATCGCTACTCGAAACAAGGCGTGAAGATTCCGCCGAGCGGCCGAATTTATCTCGCGCTGATTCCTGATGGCATCTTCGTGAATGGCAAGACTCCGGATCAAGTTGCTGAGCTGGTAAAGAAACGCTACGACGAGTTCATCATTGATCCTCAAGTTTCAGTTTCACTCGATCAAGCTGGATCGTATCGCTACAGCGTGGTTGGTGACGTCGCGCAACCAGGCATCCGTTTGATGACGCGTCGTCTGTCAGTCAGCGAAGCTGTTGCGGAAGCCGGCGGCGTTCTGCAAACCGGCAATCGCAATAAGATCGTCGTGCTGCGCCGACAACAAGACGGAACGTTGAAGCCGATCCAGGTAAATCTCGCAGCGATCTACAAAGGTCAATCGCCCGATTCGGTCTATCTCGTTCCCGGCGATCAGGTGATCGTGCCAGGCAACAAGCTGAAGAAACTGCAGACCATCATGGGCTTCACGCAAGTGCTGACTTTCGCGAATTTGTTTAGAGGCGGAATCTTTTAAGTCAGTGAGCAGTGAGCAGATGAACAGAATAATCGAGCGAAAGGTTGTTGCGGCTTCGCCGCCGCACAGTGCGGAAAGGCTTTGCCTTTCCGTCGACTGTGTGAATCAATTTCATCGCGAGGCTTCGCCTCGCGTTCTGCTCACTGCTCACGGCTCACTGCTAACTCTTATTCTCTTACTGCTCACCGCTCACTGCTCACTGCTCACCGCCTCCGCCGCCACCTGGACTCGCCAACCGTCAGGCACGATGGCCTGGCTCCGCTCAGTTTATTTTCTCGATCAAAATCGCGGTTGGGTTGCGGGTAGCAACGGCACGCTTATGCAGACGACCGATGGCGGCGCGACGTGGAAGAAACTCCTGCCGCTGACGCGCGACATGCTGCACGACGTTTACTTCGCAAATGAAAACCTTGGTTGGCTCGTGGTCGAAAGCGATCTATTGAAACTCAAGACCAACGATGAACCGCGCTCTTATCTGTTGAAGACGGAAGACGGCGGCTTCAGTTGGCGTCAAGTCTTCTTGAAAACGCCGGACGCAAACGTGCGATTGGTGCGCGTGATATTTGCGGACAGCCAGCGCGGCTGGGTCTTTGGCGAGACAGGCACGGTCTTCGCGACACGAGATGGTGGGGAACATTGGGAACGCCAAACCTCGCCAACCAAGCATCTGCTGCTGGGTGGCGCCTTTGTTGATTACGCGCACGTATGGCTGGTGGGTGCTGGAGCGACCATTGTGAATACAAGCGACGGCGGATTGACTTGGCAAAACGGATTCGTGCGCGATGATCCGACCGTTCGATTCAACTCGGCAAGCTTCGTCGGAAAGAGCGTTGGCTGGGCCGTCGGCGCCGCTGGAAAAATATTCAAAACGATCGATGGCGGACGAACATGGCTACCGCAAAGATCGAATGTCGAATCTGATTTGCTCGACGTGAAATTCAATGATGCAAGCGAAGGGTGGGTGGCCGGTAGCGGAGGCTTGCTGCTGCACACCGGCGATGGCGGCGCCCATTGGACCGTTCAATCAAATGCAAGTTCGCACGCGCTGCAACGGCTCTTCTTCGTCGATCGCGATCACGGTTGGGCCGTCGGTTTCGGCGGGACGATTTTGAAATACGGCGCATCGGCCGCGCCGCGATTGAAGAGCTAAGTCCGCAAAGCGGACGAAAGGGAATAGCCCAGCGATTCATCGCTGGGGAAGAAAGCCTTCAAAGGTCACTGAGCCCGCGTAGCGGGCGACAGATTGTTCGGCCCCGCGTCGCTTGAAAATCTCTGTCGCCCGCTACGCGGGCTTTATTGATCTTGCATTGGTAACCCAGCACTAAAGTGCTGGGCTATTTTTAACCGTCCTCTACCGCCGACGAACTGAACGAGAATGATATTGACAGCGTGGCCCACCGAGTAGTAGAAACTGTGCTCCCTAAAGAGAAAACGCAATTCAAACTACTTTTCGACCCGAGGAGAAATTGTTATGAAGAAGCACCTACCTTTTGCGGCGCTGCTCGTCTTTGCGTTCGCAACTTTTTGTTTCGCACAGCCGCAACCCGCAGCATCGCCTTCGGCATCGCCCAAACCGAAACCACGCATGACGAAAGCGCAAACCCTAAAGAAGCTTTCGGCCAATGAAACCGCGCTCTGGAACGCCTGGAAAAACAAAGACGCAAAGCCGTTTCAAATGTGGCTGTCGGCAGACGGCGTCATGATCGGCGACCAGGGCGTGGGCACGAAAGGCGACGTGGTGAAAATGATGGCGTCGATGCCGTGCGACGTGAAGTCGTTCACGCTCTCTGATTGGAAGCTTTCGATGGCTGATGCAAACACCGCGGTGATCACTTATAAAGGCGTGGCTGACGGAACCTGCGGAGGGCAATCAATTCCGACCGTCTGGGCCAGCAGTCTTTGGGTAAACCGCAAAGGCAAGTGGACGGCGTTCTCTCACCAGGAGACGCCGGTGAAACCTTAGTGTCAGAAGCCCGACCGTTAGGGAGGGAATCTTTTGAGAACCGCTCGCTGCGCGAGTAAGCAAGTTCAGGGGATTGGGCGGATCGGTCGATCCGCCTTTTCTATTCCATGCTTAGCTAATTGGTCGCGGCCGTGACTTCCGTGAGTTTCGTCACATGGATCGTGTCGCCTTCGACGGTGCCTTCGACTGAAACTTTCACGCCCTTCAGCGTCTTCGTGCTCTTCAACAACTCTGCCGCGCTGCCGTTACCCTTCTCATCCAGCTTATAGAGTTTGTGATCGGCATAAACCGCATACCCGCTGGTTTCGCACGAATCCATCAGGGCGCAACTCGTCGGATGGTTTTTCGCCTTCGTGTCCAGGTCCTTGGCAGACCCGGCACAAGCGTTGTCGATCAGATTACCGGTGATCGTGACAGACTTGTCTTGCGCGTAAAGTATCACCGCGAACAAAAGCGATAATGTAATTGCTAAGATTTTTCGATTCATTTGCGATCGGCCCCCTCTTTGAGTGAAAGCATCATACGCCGATTAGTGAATCCGCGCAGCGGATGAATTGCGCGAACGTGTCAGAAGCCCGACCGTCAGGGAGGGAACATCGATCGCGCCATCCGCGCAGCGGATGAATTTAATAGCCGGTGGCAACGCCACCGGAAATTGTCACAACACGATCTCCGACCCTGAAGGGGTCGCACTATGGATAATGGTTCGACCCTTTCAGGGTCGTTTTGTGTGTGGCATTCAGTTCCGTGGGCGTTGCCCACGGCTATTGAATTCGACCGCTGCGCGGTCGAGGCCCTTGCTCACGCGCGACCTACTGCCCCGGCTCCCGTTCGCTCGATTCTGCCTCCGGCCTCCGGCCTTCTGCTTTTTCCGGTCGCATGTGCGGAAACAGGATCACGTCGCGGATCGAATGCTTGTTGGCCAGCAGCATGACTAAACGATCGATGCCGACGCCGATGCCCGCCGCGGGAGGCATGCCGTAAGACAGCGCGCGAATGTAATCTTCGTCCATCACCATCGCTTCTTCATCGCCGCGCTCGCGTTGGATCACCTGATCTTTGAAGCGCTGATACTGCTCTTCCGGATCGTTAAGCTCCGAAAAACCGTTGGCTGACTCAAGCGCGCCGACAAAGTATTCAAAGCGTTCGGCAACGGATGGATCTGTTGGCGATGCCTTAGAGAGCGGTGACACCGGCTTAGGAAAATCGGTGATGAATGTTGGCTGAATCAAGTGCGGCTCAGCGAATTCCTCGAACAGCTCGATGATTCGAGCAGGAGCTTCATTCGGGTCGACTTCGGTTCCGCGATACCTAGCGATCGCGTTCTTCATCGTCATCCGCTGAAATGGTTGTGAGAAATCAATCTCGTGCTCGCCGTAACGAACATGCGTGTGGCCCAACGCGGTGTACACGACGGAGCGCATCATCTCTTCGTGCAGGTCCATCATCTTGTTGACGTCGGCGTACGCCCAGTAATACTCGAGCATCGTGAATTCAGGATTATGCTTCGTCGAGATGCCTTCGTTGCGAAAGTTCCGGTTCAGCTCATAAACCTTTTCAAAGCCGCCAACCGTCAGACGCTTCAGGTAAAGCTCCGGAGCGATGCGCGCGTAGAGATCGATGTCGAGCGCGTTGTGATGCGTCTTGAACGGGCGCGCGGCTGCGCCGGTCGCCAGCGGCGTTAGCATCGGCGTCTCGACTTCGATGTAGCCGTGCTCGTCGAGAAAGCGCCGAATCTCGCGAATCACTTTCGATCTCAATTCGAAGACTTCGCGCGGCGTTAGATCGTTCGGATCACGCTCGAGCTTTAAACTTCCGGCGATCAGATCGGCATAACGTTGACGCTGACGAATCTCAGGATCGTTTATGCCGTGCATCTTGTCCGGCATTGGCAGCAGAGCCTTTGCCAGAAATTGCAACTTTTCAACATGGACTGAAAGCTCGCCGGTTTTCGTGACGAACAGATAACCCTCAACGCCGATGTAATCACCATGATCCAGCAGCCCGAATAATTCCCAGCCGCTGACTTCGCCGCCGCCCGCGTCGTTTCGCAATCCAATGATGTCCTGACGCCGCAGATAAATCTGCAGACGCGAGCCGCCGTCGGATAGATGCACGAACGCGGCTTTGCCCATCACGCGCGGCGGCGCGGCGATGCGTCCCGCTAAGCGCACGCGAATTTTGTTCAGCTCGTTATTCGCTGATTCCAGCAGATCTGGCGAGGGCTTCACGCCTTCATTCACCTGTGGTTCGTACTTCTTGAACTTCTCGACGATCGAAGTAATCGTATCTTCCCCTGCGGGAGTTTCAGCAACATTAGTTCGCTCGAATTTGTTTGGATAGACGTTCCCAACAAGCGCGCGCAGGGCTTCGAGGTGCGCGTGCCGCGCCTCTGTCTGGTCGTTCTGTTCGATGAAAGGTACAGTCATGAATCCGTGAATAGTAAATGGTAATCGGTTAATAGACCAAACGCTTTTGCCGTTTACGATTCGCGCCCTTACAATTTAGTTTTCCTCGGGATGGGCGAAACAATTCTGTCACGCGAACAGCTTATCAACGAACGTGCGCGGCTGCGCGACGCGGGAAAGAAACTTGTCTTTACCAACGGGGTCTTCGACATCTTGCACGTTGGTCACGTGCGTTATCTTCAGCAAGCGCGCGCACTCGGCGATGCGTTGGTGGTCGCGATTAACAGCGACGCGTCGGCGCACGAATTGAAAGGCGAGAATCGACCGCTGTCGAAACAAAACGATCGCGCAGAAGTTTTGGCGGCGTTGGCATGCGTCGATTACGTGAGCGTTTTCGATGAGCTTTCGCCGCGAGCGTTGATTGCTGAGTTGCTGCCGGACGTTTTGGTTAAGGGCGGCGATTATTCGCTCGATCAGATTCACGGCCGCGAAGAAGTCGAAGCCGCCGGCGGACGCGTGGTGAGTCTGCCGTTCGTCGAAGGCGTTTCAACGAGTCAGATTATTGAGCGGATGAGAAAGACAAGGGATGCCGATTAACTGCGGAGTAATTGAGTCCGCGCAGCGGACGGTTGAAAATAGCCCAGCGATTCATCGCTGGGAAAGAATGATTATTAAGAAGTCCAGGCCCGCAAAGCGGACGGCAGGATTTCTTCACATGATTCCAACCATTGAACATCTGCCGCCCGCTTCGCGGGCTGAGAAAATCAACTTGACCTGGTCCGGGGGTGGCGTGCTGCGCACTTACCCCCGGCTACTATCTGTCACGGCTACGCCGTGAAGCCACTGCGCGGACTCGGTTAATCGACCTTCATTGGTAATGAGCACTACTACAGAATCACAAACAGTCCTTCAAAGCTCGCTCAACGGCGTAATCGACAGCACGGAATTTCGAAGTGTGCTCGATCAAATTAGGCGCGGCGAGCGCGTTGTTTCGATCAGCGGATTGGTTGCCGGGCCGGCGTGCGCACTCGCGCTGGTGGCGCTGCAACGCGAAACAGGAAAGCAGTTCGCGCTGGTCGTTCCGGCGCAGAGAGATCTCGAAAATTGGGAGCGTGACCTTGCGTTTTGGTTCTGCGCGGTTCGCGGCATTGACGATTGCGGCGACGCAGTCGCGGTTTTGCCTGCTTCCGAAAGCGATCCTTACGCCGGTGGATCGCCGCACACGGAAACTTTGGAGCGACGCGCGCTCGCGCTGTGGCGGCTGGCGCGCAGGCCGAATGATTTTCTGCTGCTGACTTCGCGCGCGCTCGCCCGTCGAACAGTTGCCGTTTCTGAGATCCTGGGCGCCGGCGCCGTTCTTCGTCGCGACGAAGACACTGCCCCAGAAGAGTTGGTCGAACGATTAATTGCCAGCGGTTACGTGCGCGAAGATCCGGTCGGTGCGGTCGGCGAGTTATCGATGCGCGGCGGTATCATCGATGTGTGGCCTCCGGGACATGCCGCGCCGGTGCGCATCGAATTCTTTGGCGACACGGTCGATTCGATTCGCGAATTCGATTCCGAGACGCAACTCTCGACGACGCAGCTAACTGAAATCGAAATCCCGCCGATGCGAGAGTTGACCGTGACCGCGCGCGATTTTCGCGAATGGGCTTCGCACGCGCGCATGCGTTGGCGCGACGAACGTTTCGTTCGATCGTTGCGTGATCGGACAGTCTTTGCAGATGAGGGCGAAGATTTTCCCGGTTGGGAATGGTTGATTTCAATCATTCACGAAAGCCAAGCGAGCATTTTCGATTATTTGAAAGATGCCGTGCTGGTGATCGACGAACCGGTCGCAGTCGAGAATTTTCTTTCGTCTGCCTATCAAACTCTGGAAGAACGATTCTCCGAGACTGATGCCGCGGACGATCTCGCACTGCGGCCCGAAGAGCTTTATCTGACGGCCGAAGAGCTGCGCAGTGAACTCGATGCGCGGCAACGAATCGAAATACGCGCGCTTGGTCGCACGGCCGCGAAGATCGATCAGGAGATCGCGCTCGACGCAGAGCATCCGAAGATTTCGGTAGGCAAAGAACGCCCGAAGAAGCAACCGCTGTTTTTGTTTGCGCATGTGTCAGTACCCGGAGCGATAGCGACGGGATCAAGCAAATCCATCGGGTCACTCGATCCGCTCGCTATCCCGACGCGTCGGGATACTGACACGTCGGAGATCGATTGGAAAGCGCAATCGGTGATGCGCTACCACGGCCGCTTGCCCGATCTCGCGCGCGACGTGATCGACCGCCACGCAAACTCCGGCAACCAGACTCTCTTTGCCATGCCTAGTCGTGGTGTGGCCGAACGCGTCACCGAGATTCTCCGCGAATATGAAGTGAACGCGCGACTGACTTCATTCAATGACACTTCCGAAGAGTCATCCTCCGTCGACGCGATCGTTACTATCGGAAAGTTATCCGGCGGATTTGAGTTGCCCTCGGCGCGTTTGATCGTGCACGTCGAAGGTGATCTGTTCGACGAAGCTGCAGAACCCGCGCTCGAACGACGCGCAACGGCGATCAAGCGCGAGAAGAAACGGCGTGCGCGGGCGGCGGCATTTCTTTCCGACTTCCGCGATCTGAAGGTTGGCGACTATGTCGTGCACATCGATCACGGCATCGCGCGGTTCGGCGGATTAGTGACTTTGAATCTTGGTCCCACCGAACCAAGCTACAAGCTGAAGCTTGTCGAACAGCCGCGCGGCGAGTTCATGCTGCTTTACTACGCCGATGAAGCGAAGCTTTATGTTCCGGTTGAGCGGCTCGATCTCGTGCAGCGATATTCGAGTGCTGAAGGTCATCAGCCAACGCTCGATCGTCTCGGCGGAATTGGTTGGCTAAAGACAAAGGCAAAAGCCAAGCGCGCGATGCGCGACATGGCCGACGAACTTCTGCGGCTCTACGCCGAACGAAAGTTGGTCCAGGGTTACTCGTTTCCACCTGACGCGCCATGGCAACGCGAATTCGAAGGAGGCTTCGAATACACTCTGACGGCGGACCAGGAAACGGCGATCGAAGACGTCAAGCACGACATGGAAACGCCGACGCCGATGGACCGTCTGCTGTGCGGCGACGTTGGTTACGGCAAGACGGAAGTTGCGATGCGCGCTGCCTTCAAAGCGGTGATGGACGGCAAGCAAGCCGCGGTGCTGACGCCGACGACGGTGCTCGCGTATCAGCACTTCGATACGTTTCGCCAACGCTTCGCGCCGTTTCCGGTAAAGGTTGAGTTGCTCTCGCGCTTTCGTTCGACGAAAGAACAGAAGGACGTAGTCAAGCGCGTCGAGGGCGGCGAGGTTGACATCGTGATCGGCACGCATCGAATGCTTTCGAAAGATGTGAGCTTTAAAGATCTGGGATTGGTGGTTGTGGATGAAGAGCAACGATTCGGCGTCGCGCACAAAGAACGTCTGAAGCAATTGAAGAAGCGCGTCGATGTGCTGACGCTCTCAGCGACTCCGATTCCGCGCACGCTCAACATGTCACTGAGCGGATTGCGCGACATGTCTCTAATCGAAACTCCGCCGAGCGATCGGCTCGCAATTCAAACTCAAGTTGTTCAATCATCGGACGCAGTAATCAAGTCCGCTATCGAACTCGAACTCGCGCGCGGCGGCCAGGTCTTTTTCATTCACAATCGCGTCGAGTCGATCGAGACGATCGCGGCGTTGGTGAAGCGTCTGGTGCCACAAGCACGCATTGCCGTGGGTCACGGCAAGATGAACGAGAAAGAAATGGAGCGCGTCATGCTCGATTTTATTGAGTATAAGTACGATGTGCTCGTCGCGACCACGATTATTGAGAACGGAATAGACATCCCGCGCGCGAACACTATCATCATAAATCGCGCCGATAATTACGGTCTTTCTCAACTCTATCAATTGCGCGGGCGTGTGGGCCGCTCGAATCGCCGCGCTTACGCTTATCTGCTGATTCCGGCCGAACAGGAGTTGACGCCAATCGCGCGCAGACGGCTGGCGGCCATCAGAGAGTTTTCAGATTTGGGCGCGGGCTTTCGCATCGCGGCGCTCGACCTGGAATTGCGCGGCGCGGGAAACTTGCTCGGCGGCGAGCAATCGGGACACATGGATGCGCTCGGCTTCGATCTTTACACGCAGATGCTCGAGCGCACGGTCGCGGAACTTCGCGGCGAACAAGTCGAAGACGAAACGACTGTTTCGATCAACTTGAATGTCGACGTCGCGATTCCTGAAAGCTACATCAGTGACATGGGCCAGCGCCTGCGGACTTACAAACGAGTTTCGTCCGCGCGTGATGAAGAGGCGCTTGCGGCAATCGCCACCGAGACTGAAGATCGTTACGGACGAATTCCGGAATCCGTCGGAGACCTGTTCAATTATGCGCGCCTCCGGCAGGCAGCCGAGGATGTTGGCGTGATTTCGATCGATCGCATTCGGGACGGAATCGCTATTAAACTGGCAGAAAAAGCCCGGGTTGCGCCCGAAAAATTGATGGAATTGATTCGCGCACGGGAAGGCGCTAACTTTGCGCCGAGCGGCGTTTTACGGCTGGCGCTCAACGACGAAGAGAAGGACGAAATGCTGGCGGTGGCTCGCCGCGTGTTGCTGCAAATCAAGGCCGACAGTTAGAATCAGACACATCCGGACGCCACAGAGATATCACCAGCTGTAAAAGAGCAACATTAAGGAGTAGCAAATTCGTGAAATTCAAATCAGCCCTTGCCTTGCTTGCTGTCATCGCAGCTTGCTTCATTTCCCCCTCGCTTGCCCGCGCGCAGGAAGGCGAACCGGTCGTCGTCGATGAAGTTATCGCTCAGGTTGATGACGGCATCGTTACCCTGTCGCAGTTGAAGCGCGAAATGAAAGAACGCGTTGAGACGCTGAAGCAAAACGGCATGTCCGAACAGCAAGCCAAGGCGGAGGTTGAGAAGCACAAACCCGAGCTGATTGCCACACTCATCAACGAACAGTTGCTCTTGCAGAAGGGCAAGGAACTCGATATGACGCAGCGCGTCGAAGACGAGGTCAACAAGCGCATGCTGGCGGTGGCGAAAGAGAACAACATCAAGACGATGGATCAGTTGTGCCAGGCGATGAAAGAGTCCGGGCTGGACTGCGAAGACACGCGACGAACGATGCGCATTGAGATCATGAAGCAGGCCGTATTGGAAAGCGAAGTCGATTCAAAACTTTTCTACGGTTTTAGCTCGGATGAGCTACACCAATATTTCGATTCACACAAAGACAAATTTCTCCGGCCCGAATCAGTCGAACTCTCCGAAATCTTTCTGGGACTGGCAGGCAAACAAGAGACGGACGTCAAAGCGCACGCGGATGAGTTGGTAAAACAAGTGCGCGGCGGCGCCGATTTCTGCACGCTGGCGGCGGCGTATTCAGAGCGGCCGGCGGCCAACGGCCAGAAGGCTTGCAAGGTCGGACTGTTTCGCATGCCTGATCTGCGGCCGGACATCGCCGGTGCGATCAAGAACGTGAAAGCCGGCGGCGTCAGCGAGCCGCTGAAGACCGATGAGGGTTATCAAATTCTGCGCGTTGACGTGCGCACCGCCGGCGCCAACACCCCGACGTTCAATGAGAACGATGTGCGCGGCGCGATGACCGAGGAGCGCTCGGGAAAGGCACGCGAAGATTATCTGCAAGGCCTGCGTAACGAAGCCTATCTCAAGATCGCGGACAACTATAAAGATGCGGTCGAGCCCCTGCTGAAGATCGTGCCGCCCGCCGCGGCAACCAAGCAGTCGAAGAAGCAGGACAAAGGTAAAGGCAAAATTCTCGGGATATTCCCGAAGCCGTGAAGAAGTAATGAGTCATGAGTGATGAGTACTGAGTATTGGCTCATCACTCATTACGCATCACGCATTACTTGCAATGCGTCTCGATCTCTTTCTTAAGCTCAGCCGGCTTTGCCCGCGTCGTTCAATAGCTCAGAAGCTTTGTGACGCGGGTTTTGTTTTGCTCAACGGGCGTCAAGCGAAATCTGCTCACGCGGTCAAGGTTGGAGACGAGATCACAATTCGCAAGCCGAACGAAGAGACGGTCGCGCGCGTGCTTACCGTGCCTACGACCCATAATGTTTCGCGACGTGATGCGAGTTCGCTGGTTGAAATTGTGAGGGTGTCAGAAGCCCGACTGTAAGGGAGGGCAAGCTAAGGTGAGCGGCCCTCCCTTACGGTCGGACTTCTGACACGATAGCTATCGAATGTTCAGATCACTCAAAGCTAAATACCCGCTGGCGCTGCTGATATGTCTTTGTGCGGCCTCTCAAATCAACTCTATCCATCGAATCGCCGCAATCGATCGTTCGAACTCAACGTCAACCACACCGGATCGATCGCCGCTCAAGCTGCCTCTTGTCTCACCACGCATCGTCGTGAAGAAGGCCGAGCGAAAGTTGTTCTTGTATTCCAATAATAAGATTGTTCGTACGTATCACGTCGGACTCGGGCTGAGTCCCGTTGGCGATAAGGTCCGTGAAGGCGATCGCCGCACTCCGGAAGGCGATTTCTACATCTTCACGAAAAATGACAAGAGCGCGTTCTATCTTTCGCTTGGCATCAGCTATCCGAACGCGCGTCACGCCAAGCGCGGCCTGCGCGACGGCCTAATCACCAAAGTCCAATACGACGCGATCATGCGCGCGCTACAGGCGAAAAAGACACCGCCACAAAATACCGCGCTCGGCGGCGACATCTACATCCACGGCAACGGCGCGCGCAGCGATTGGACATGGGGTTGCGTCGCGCTGGAGAACGAAGACGTACGCGAATTATTCAACGCAGTCCAGGTGGGCACTCCGGTGACAATCCAGCCTTAGATCCTTAGCGGACAGTTTAATGTAATCGTTGCTTACGCCGTTCGGTTATCGAGCGGTCGCACGTTCGCATCAGGCCACGATCGGTCACTTTGCATTCGCATTGCGCCCAAGACTTCAGGTAATCAGTTAAATCTAAAGCGTGGCCTCGTCTTGCTCCGCTGGCACATTGGTTGCTCTGGCTGCAAACAGTTTCGAACGTTCACGCGCCTGCGAGCAAGCGAGGTAATTAATCATGAACATCTTGAGCGGTTTCTTCAGTGAAGACCTGGCGATCGATCTCGGCACGGTTAACACGATCGTGTATACGCCAACCGAAGGCGTTGTTTTGAACGAACCGTCAATCCTGGCAATCAACAAGTACAGCCGCGAAGTTCTATCGGTTGGTTCGCAGGCGTTGAAGTTGCTTGGGCGGGAGCCGAACGACACTGAAGTTCATCGACCGATTCGCCGCGGCACGATCGATGATTTTGAGATCTCGCAGCAGTTTCTGCGCACGCTGATAAGCCGCGTGCAGCACAATGATCATCCAAAGCGAAGCCACCTTGTGATCGGTGTTCCAGGTTCGTCGACGCCGTTGGAGAGACGATCGGTGAAAGACGCGGCGCGCGATGCAAAGGCCGGTCGAGTCGACTTGATTGACGAGGGATTGGCGGCCGGGCTCGGCGCCGGGCTGGATTTCGACGACGAGCAGGCGCGCATGGTAGTCGACATTGGCGGCGGCACGACAAACATCGCGATCCTGGCCTCGGGCGGAGTCATCAGCTCGATGAGTCTGCTCGCGGCCGGCAACGCGATGGATGATGCGATTCGCGATTACTTGCGGCTGCGCTATGCGGTGCAGTTTGGCGAGCGAACGATCGAGCGAGTGAAGTGCGAGCTGGCCTCAGCCTGCACGGATAATTATGACGCGCGACTCGACAAACAGATCGAGATCGTCGGCAAGCAACTCGCGAATGGCGCGGCGTTACCTATAGAAGTAAGCGCGCGCGAAGTTCGCTCGGCCATCGAGCCGGTGTTAGCGGAAATCATCGCCGCGGTTCGACGCGCGATCGAAGACGCCTCGCCCGAAGTGACGGCGGACATTCATTATTCCGGATTGATCCTGACGGGCGGCGGCGCGTTATTGCATGGCATCGCCAATCGCCTGCAAGGCGATCTCAATCTGCGAGTCACGGTGCCGGAGGATCCGTTAACGACAGTGGCGCTGGGCGCGGGACGATTGCTTTCTGATCCTGAAAGACTGCAACGCGCTTCGCTGCGTCTCGACGTTCCTGCCTGGGAACAATCCGAGAAGTTGGTTGCTAATTGGTAGTTCTATTCGGCGCTTAGAGTCGGGCTACTGCCCGACCCAGCGGGCGGTAGCCTGCTGCTAAACATCGGCGAGAGGCGGGTAGTAGCCACATGAGGTAAAATCTCGTGTGGCTTTTGTATGAGCGAGATCAAGCCTTTCAAGATTCGCGATATCGAGATCAGTCCGCCGCTGGTGCTTTCGCCGATGGCGGGCGTGACTGATATTTCTTTTCGACGCTTGGTGAAGCAGCGCGGCGGTGTCGGGCTCACCGTCTCGGAATTCATTTCTGTCGAAGGCTTGACGCGCAACAATCCAAAATCCAAACGGCAAATGCGCTTCTATCAAAACGAGCGGCCGTTTGCGGTGCAGATTTTTGGCGGCCAGCCTGAGCGGATGCGCATGGCCGCCGAAATGGCCCAGGAAGTCGGCGCGGATATCCTCGACGTTAACTGCGGCTGTCCGGCGCCGAAAGTTGTGAAGCATGGCGGCGGCTCGGGTCTGTTGAAGGACTATCCAAGACTGGAAACAATCCTGACCGAGATCAAGAAGGCGATCACGATTCCGATGACGATTAAGATTCGCGCCGGCTTTTACGATCACGACATCAATGCAGTCGAGACGGCAAAGCTCGCCGAGGCTTGCGGCGCGGAACACATCGCGCTGCACGGTCGCACCAAGGAACAAGGCTATCGCGGTCTGGCGAACTGGGATTTAGTGAAGCAAATCAAAGAAGCGGTGAGCGTACCGGTTTCCGGCAGCGGCGACGTGAACACGATCCAGCAAGCCTTCGATCGATTTCGCGAAACGGGATGTGACGGAGTCTTGATTGGCCGTGGTGCGATGGCGAACCCCTGGATCTTTCGCCAGATCGAAGAAGTAATGCATGGCCGCGAGCCTTTTCAACCGACTTTGGAAGACAAGCGCGCGCTGTTGCTGGAATACTTCGACATGTTGCGTGAAGACATGCCGCAGTTGGCGGCGATCGGAAGAATGAAACAACTCGCGGGACAATTCACGCGCGGGTTGCAGGGCGGCGCACTGTTTCGCACCGCGCTTTATCACTCACATTCAGTCGACGAAATTCTCGATCGCATCTCGGAATACTTCGAAACGATTACTGCGGGGAAGCAGTACTTCGGGGAGGCTGGATCACCTCTGGACTTGGTTGAAGCGCCGGTGTTGGATTCTTGCGACGCGGCTTCAGTGTAGGCGTCCCCGCATTGCTGGCTATGCTTCCCTCGCCCGTGTGTAAATCCTTCGGCGACGGATAACCTTTGCCGCTCAAACTAGTCAGGTCAATCACAATTTCTTTTTGATTGCGAAGCTGCCGCTGCCGTTCCGCTTCTGCTTTCCGAGCAGCCACGGCGGCGGCCTTTTCTTCGCGAGTCTGATTAGCCACGGGAGTCGGCGCAGGCGTCGGCTGCTTCTTCGGATGAAGCGACATATTATTCAACGCGTCCAGGGCCTGCGTCTTTTCTTCTTCAGTTAGCTTGTCAAAGCCCAAGCTGTTTGCATCAAAGACCGCCCGCAGGTTTTCCTCCGTATTCGTGTTCTTGTTGTAAACGTCGCGGTAGATATGGAGCTGGCCATCCTGAATGACGATGGTTTCATAACGCAGCTCGACCGGCATGATCTGGCCCAGCTTCACGACCTGAGTTCTGGTCCGGTGCTGCAGAAACGCGGCCATTGTCTCTTCCTTCAGTAGGGTGTTCGAAGCCGCAGCCAGTGTCTTCGTGAAATCTTTGACCTCATCGTTCGTTAATCCCACACAGCCGTGCGACGCGAACGTTCCGATCTTGGCGAGCGACTTACCGCCATGGATCAAGTTAGCGCCCCCGATGGGCACTTTGATTGGCCCAAGCGGATTACCGCCGGCGCCGGCCGGCACAACTTCGCCGGGGTTCGAAGCCCAGGATTCATCCGGCTGCGTCCAGGTCGGATTGAAGATGATCATTTCCGCCTTGCGAAACCCGGTCGGCAGCGGAAACTGTTGATAGCCGATTCCGATCTTGTACGACTTCAATAAACTGCCGTCGTGAAAGACGTCCATGCGAAACGCCGGAATGTTCACGACGATGCGCGAGTCTTTAGGCACCGCGTTCGGGCCTTTCAGCAGGACTGGCTCTTGGTTCGCGAGGTTCGTCTGGTCGGTATCAACCGAAGGCGAAGGGGTTGGTGGTGCGGTACTGGCCGTCTGGGCCGAGTCTCTGGTGCAACTTGAAAGTACGAGCGCAAGCGAAATGATCGCGACGCTCAGGGGGATTCTGTTTCTCATTTTTCGGATCTAACTCCGAAACTATATTACTCGCAATGCGGTTCTCCACGCATCAATCTTGTGTAAAACCACAGAGGGCGGTCGCCGTCGCCTCAATTCACCATCAGCCAAAGCTTGAAAAACGCTCGACAGAACCGAGCATTTAAGTATAATTGCGGCTCGCGTTCCAATCTCTCCCAGAGCAGTTCTAATTCGGACCAGCATTTACACAGAAGTCAGCTTAAGAAGCCGGAGAAACGAATGGCAGAAGCTGCCGCAGTCACACAACCGAAAGCCACCGGATTTATTCGCGGTCTTGGCCTGCTCGATTCGACGATGATCGTCGCCGGATCCATGATCGGATCCGGCATTTTTATTGTTTCCGCCGATATTTCGCGTCAGGTAGGTTCACCCGGATGGTTGCTCGTTGTCTGGATTATTACCGGTCTATTGACGGTAATGGCCGCGTTAAGTTACGGCGAACTGGCGGCGATGATGCCCAAGGCCGGCGGCCAGTATGTTTATTTACGCGAAGCGTTCTCGCCGCTGTGGGGTTTTCTTTACGGGTGGACGCTCTTTCTGGTAATTCAAACCGGAACGATCGCGGCGGTCGCCGTCGGCTTTGCAAAGTTTCTCGGCGTCCTTTGGCCGAAGATTTCCATCGACAACTACATAGTCGCGCCGATCCGGATCACTTCGGGGTACGCAATTTCGCTTTCGACGGCGCAACTAGTCGGCGTTTTACTGATCGTGCTGCTCACCTTCATGAACACGCGCGGACTGAAGCTCGGCAAGATCGTCCAAAACGTATTCACGATCACAAAGACGGGAAGCTTGATTGCCTTGATTTTGCTCGGCGTTTTGATCGGTTGGAACGCCGACGCCGTTCACATCAACTTTGGAAATTTCTGGCACATCGGCGGAAAACTACAGGACGTCGGTCACGGGCTGACGGCCGCCGTGCCGTTTGGATTGTTCGTCGGCATTTGCGTCGCGCAGACGAATTCGCTTTTCTCTGCCGACGCCTGGAACAACATCACGTTTACCGCTGGTGAAGTCAAAAATCCAAAGCGCAACATTCCTTTGTCGCTCGCCTTTGGAACATTTTTAGTGATCGCTTTGTACCTGCTTGCAAATGTCGCGTATCTCGTTACGTTGCCCATCGAAGCGATCAAGACTGTGCCTGCGGATCGGGTTGCCTCCGCAACTGCCAACGTAGTTTTTCCGGGACGCGGCGCAGTAATCATGGCAGTGGCGATCATGATTTCAACGTTCGGTTGTAATAATGGATTGATTCTCGCTGGCGCGCGCTGCTATTACGCAATGGCGCGCGATGGTCTGTTCTTTAAATCCTCAGGCGAATTAAATCATCGGCACGTGCCCGCCTGGGGCCTGATCGTTCAGGGTATTTGGGCCGCGCTGCTCGTTTTGCCGCGCACGATTAATGCCGACGGAAGCTTTGGGTCACTCTATAACGACTTGCTCACATATGTGATTTCCGCCGCGCTGATTTTCTATATCCTCACGATTGCGGGAATCATCGTGTTGCGCCAGAAGCGTCCAAACGACGAGCGGCCTTATAAAGCATTCGGCTATCCGATCATTCCCGTGCTGTACATTATCGGCGCCGGTGTGATCACCGTAGTTCTGTTCATCTATCAGACGGCGACGACATGGCCCGGCTTGATCATCGTTATCACCGGCATTCCGGTTTATTTCATTTGGAAGAAGCTCGGTACGCCTATGCCGGAAGAGGGATCGATTTCGGAAGCCGCGGCAGAAGCCAAAGGCGAATACTAAGCGGCACAGACTTTCGGTCTGTGCGGCTAAACAAAAGAGTTTTCATCACAGACCGTGAGTCTGTGCCACCAAAACCATCGGAGGATTTCTGAATGGCTAGCCAACTGTTTAGGACCAAACCGCTCTCAATGCTCCTCGATGAGATGAAGGGCGAAAACCGGCTGCGCCGTATTCTCGGACCGGTGCAGCTTACCGCACTGGGCGTCGGCGCGATCATCGGCACCGGCATCTTTATTTTGACGGGTGTCGCCGCGCATGATCGCACCGGGCCGGCATTGATGCTTTCGTTCGTGCTCGCGGGTTTGGCCTGCGTATTCGCAGCACTCTGTTATGCCGAGTTTGCTTCGATGGTGCCGGTCGCGGGCTCCGCCTACACCTACGCCTACGCAACGCTGGGTGAGTTGTTCGCTTGGATCATCGGCTGGGATTTGATCCTCGAGTACGCGGTCGGGTCAGCAACTGTGGCGCACGGATGGTCGGCACACTTTCAGGAATTCATTCCGATCTTTCACGAAGGAATTTCCGCGATACCCGCGAAGATACCGCACATATTTCATTCGGCGCCGGTTAACTATTGCGTCAACGTAGACGTCGCCGGCGGTTGTCCTCACACTGGGTTTGTCTCGACCGGAGCGTATTTTGATCTTCCGGCAATTCTGATCACGTTTATTCTGACAATCATCCTGGTCAAAGGAATTAAAGAAAGCGCGAGCTTCAACGCTTTCATGGTCGCGATCAAGCTGGTGATTGTGTTGATGGTGATCGGTATTGGCGGCTACCTAGTCCTAACCGTTTATGGGACGTCGAACTGGCATCCTTTTGCGCCGTACGGATATACCGGAATCAGCTTCTTTGGTAAGACCATCTTCGGCGGGCACGCGGCCGGAGGCGAGCCGTTGGGAATGTTTGCCGGCGCGGCAATCATTTTCTTCGCGTATATCGGATTCGATTCTGTTTCGGTCCACTCGGAAGAAGCGCGCGAACCGGCTCGCGATGTGCCCAAGGGTATTATCTGGTCCTTGATCATCTGCACGATTCTCTACATCGCTGTCTCGGCCGTCCTGACCGGAATGGTTCCTTACAAACAGATCAATATAGACGCGCCCGTCGTCGATGCTTTCAAGCGAGCGGGTTTGGTCTGGATGCAGTACCTCGTCGCCGCCGGAGCAATGACGGGAATCACTTCAGTGCTGCTGGTAATGATGCTCAGTCAACCACGCGTGATGTTGGCGCTGGGCCGCGATGGACTGGTCCCCAATAGTTTCTTTGGTGACATCCATCCAAAGTTCCGCACACCCTGGAAGTCGACAATCCTGACCGGGTTGTTCGTTGCCGCAATGGCCGGATTTATCCCGTTAAGCATTCTGGCAGAGATGACCAGCATCGGAACCCTGTTTGCTTTTGTGATCGTTTGCGGCGCTGTTCTGGTCATGCGCAAAACGAATCCCAATGCTAATCGTCCGTTCCGCGCGCCCTTCGTTCCAGTGGTTCCGATTCTCGGCATCCTGACTTGCTTGCTGTTGATGTTCTCGCTGCCGTATGAGAACTGGGTGCGGCTGATCGTCTGGCTCTTAATTGGATTGGTCATCTACTTTGCGTATGGACGCAGGCATAGCGTGATGGCGAAACATACGGCGCATGAAATCGCCTCGCACGGAATTTCACCGGCGGGTCAAGCGGTCGGCGATCCCGACGCGCCTCCAAGTAGTCCGGCGGGCGACGTCGATTCACGGATTAAGTAGCGCTTCGTCCAACAAACAAGAAGGGCTGAACGGAATTAATCGTTCAGCCCTTTCTCATTTCCCCGAAACTCAAGAAGAGATGGTGCCGGAGGAGAGACTCGAACTCTCATGAGGAGTGAACCTCGCCAGATTTTGAGTCTGGTGCGTATACCAATTTCGCCACTCCGGCAGGTGTCCGCGTGGTGGCCATATTAGAGCAGCGAGCCCCGCACGGTCAAACCCAAATCGACCAAAATCCCAGCATTTTGGCCCAAAATAGCCCGGTAAAATAGTGTTTGCCAACGTGATGGCAGCGTTGTACAATGATTGCGCTGGTGAAGACCGGCTGTCCGTTCCCTCGCCCCTCCCGCGTCAGTCTCGTGCAAACAGATCTTAGAGCCTGCAAATTTTAGTTAATCAAACATGATCGAAGCCATCGCGAAGCCCCGACTCCTGATTGTCGATGACGAAGCCGAAGTGCGCGGAGTGCTGCACGATTTGCTTTCGTTCTCGTATGAATGCGGCGAGGCCGCATCCGCCGAAGATGCGCTTGCAGAGCTTCGCGCCGGCGAGTATCAGTTGGTGATCAGCGACATCACCATGAGTGGTATGAGCGGTCTGGAAATGATCCCTCATGTCAAAGTCATCTCGCCCGACACGGTCATCGTGATGATTAGCGGAATGCAAACGATCGAGAGCGCGATTAACGCACTCAGGTTGGGAGCTTTCGATTACTTGATGAAACCGTTCGATCTCCGGCAGGCCGAAGCCGCAGTAGAACGCGCGTTGGAGCATCACGAACTAATTGTCGCCAAACGACGATACGAAAATCATCTCGAGGAACTTGTCAGCCAACGTACCGCCGAACTCGATGATGCGTTGGGTTCGCTTGAAAATGCTTACCGATCGACATTGAAGGCGCTGACTGCCGCCCTTGAAACTCGCGACGCGGAGACTCACGGACATTCCGAACGCGTAGTGACGTTCAGCCTGCGGCTTGGTCGGGAATACGGATTGAGCGGAGCAGAAATGAAAGCGCTGGAGTTTGGTTCGTTGCTTCATGACATCGGCAAGATTGGCGTTCCCGATGCGATCTTGCGCAAGCCGGCCAAGCTGACGGATGAAGAATGGGTTCGCATGCGCGAACACCCAGTTCACGGGCAGCAAATCCTGCGCGGAATAAAATTCCTGGAAGGCGCCGCGCGCGTCGTAGCGCAGCATCACGAAAAGTGGGATGGCTCAGGCTATCCGCTGGGATTGAAAGGCGAAGAGATCGACATCTGCGCGCGCATCTTTTCGGTTGCGGACGCCTTTGATGCAATCACGAGCGATCGTGTGTACCGTCAGGGACGATCCTACGAAGCGGCGGCTCAGGAATTAGACGAGTGGACCAACCGGCAGTTCGACCCGAGAGTTGTCGAAGCGTTTCATCGCGTACCGCCTGAGGATTGGGAAGAATTGCGTCGCAAGTCACTCGAGCGAAAACCGCACGATTCCGAATGGCAACCAGTGGCTCAAGGCAGCGAGCCGCAACTAAATGCGCTGGCGAGTTAGGGCTTTAGAATTTGGTCTTTATCGTGTTCGCGCGCTGAAGTTTGAATTCTGAATCTGCTAAGGCACAACGTAACCGCGACGGCTGCGGAGATACAGCCCAACACGTCGCGAAGCCACTTCCACTTTCCTATACTCACCAGACTTTGCGTCAGCTAGCGGACGCGTCGGCCGATACGTCACGACGTATTGCGATCCAATGTCGCGAGAAATGGTTTCTGCCTGCGCAAATACGTCACTAGCCGACGCTGGAATTAGGATCTGACCACCGCTTTCTTCGGCTATCGCAGCCAGATTTTTCTCGCTGTCAACCGTAGCGCGCTCGTATTCTTTTCGCTTGCGTCGCATCGCGATGTCGGTATCAATCGATCCGATCTTGAAACTCGGCGTCCTCGTTGTTCCCGGCGGCAAAGTCGGATCGCCGTTGGCGACCGGATTACTTCCGGCATTTCCATCACGCTGCACGCCGTCGCCCGGTCGAGCAATCTTTCCCTGCGTCTGCAGCGCCACGCGCGCGAGTAAAGTGTAGCTGATGATGTGCACGCTCGCCTGAATCGAATTCAGTTGCTTCAGCGCGCTTATCATCGTCACCTTCCCACCCGGCGCTTCAACGCCGTCAGTGATGATCACCAAATGACGAGTTCCCGGCGGCGTGTCTTTAAACTGATCCACAGCCGCGGCAAGCGCATCCGATAGCCGACTGCTCTTTCCCGAATTCAGTTTCGTCTTGAGCACCTTCGCAACTGCCGTCTTGTCGGTGGTCCAGGTTTGCAGCAGCTCCGGCTTGGTCGCGAACTGCATCACCGCGATGCGGTTCCCCGCATAGAGACTTGTAACCACGCGCATCGCCACGTCGCGCGTCAGGTTCGTATCTTTCAATCCAAGTTGATTGCCCACGTCAAGCAACAACAGCACGTTCGTCGGCAAATGCTGAATGCTTCTGATCTGTTGCGGCTGGCCGTCTTCCAGCACCAACACGTCATCGATGTTGAGCGTCGGGTCGTAATGGCCGTAAGTATCGGTGGCGGCAACCGGCAATCGGACTTCTTCGGTAAATACTTTGACTGGTTCCTGTTCGTCTTTGGGTGTTGGTGATGGTCTCGGATTAGCCTGCGCAGCGGCAGATGCTGAAAAGACGCACAAGATCAGGATTAGGAAGAAAGCGCGCAAACTGATCACTCCGTTCGATTATTGGTGTACGGCAGGTTTGATGCCGAGAGTTGCACGTTGACGTTGCCCGCGAGGTAATAACTTCGCGAGATTATCGCGCGGCTTTGCGCGCCTGGGCCTGCACTGCGGTGATGGCGATTGCGTCGACGATGTCTTCCGCTTTGCAGCCACGCGAGAGATCATTCGCTGGCCGATCGAGACCCTGCAGGATTGGACCGATCGCGGTTGCGCCTGCAAGTCTCTCGGTCAATTTGTAAGCGATGTTTCCGGATTGAAGATCGGGGAAGATGAGCACGTTCGCGCGGCCACCGATTGCCGAGCCCGGCGCTTTTGATTGCGCGATCGCCGGAATCAGCGCGGCATCGGCTTGCAGTTCGCCGTCGATTTCAATCTCAGGCGCGCGTGCGCGCACGGTCTTAGTCGCTTCGACGACTTTGTCGATTAAACGATGCTTCGCGGATCCTTTGGTCGAGAATGAAAGCATTGCCACGCGCGGCTCTGCACCCAGCAACGCGCGACATGAATCAGCCGACGCGATCGCGATCTCAGCAAGCTCGCCCGCGCTGGGCTCGATCACAACGCCGCAATCGGCAAAGATCATGGCGCCGTTCTGGCCAATGTTCGGATCGCGCAGCGCCATCAAAAAGAAACTCGAGACCAGTTTGAATCCAGGCCGCACACCGATGCAGTGCAGCGCCACGCGCACCGTGTGCGAAGTCGTGTTGGTCGCTCCCGCGACCGATCCGTCCGCCCGCCCGTCACGCACCATCATGTTCCCGTAATACAGCGGATCGCGCAGTGCGGTTCGCGCTTCATCAGTCGTCATGCCCTTGGCGCGACGTGCTTCGTAAAGCAATGAAACCATCTTCTCGAAATCCTGCGCGCGTTTGTGATCGATCAGCTCGACCCCGCCGAGATCGGCGCCCGCTTCTCGTGCTGCCGATCGCACTTTATCTTCGTCACCAAGCACGGTAATGCGCGCGAGTCTCTGCCGCGTGGCACTGCTCGCGGCAACCACAGTGCGCGGATCTTCACCTTCGGGAAGAACGATATGCTGCGGATTCGAAGCGGCGCGTTGGCGAATTTGATCGAGAATGGACACTTGGCTTCGTCAGTTGTCAGTGGTCGGTAATCAGCTGCGAGAACAACCGCAAATCTATCATGAGAAGTCGCCGCCTGAAAGCTTGCTCCGCTCAACTTCGTCGGCTAGACTGCTGAACAAATGGCGAAGAAATCGAAAGTCGAACTCAAGAGCCGCATGAAGAATCTGCTCATGTTCTTTCCGAACATGGTGATTCTCACGGCGCGTTTGATGGTCGATTCGCGCGTGCCGCGCACTGAGCGTGCGTTGTTCGCGGCGGCTTTGATTTACGCGATCATCCCGTTCGATTTCATTCCCGACATGATTCCGTTCGTGGGACAGATCGACGATTTGTTTCTGATTTCGCTAACGGTACTTCGCTTGATCGACCGGACGGATGACGCCATTGTCCGCGAACACTGGCGCGGCGGCGGCGACATCGTGGCGCTCGCCGAATCTGCTGCGACTATCGCACCGCTGCTGATCCCGCGACGCATCAGTCGCGTGCTAATCTCGAGAGTAAAGCCCACCGCCGAAGGCACGGGTCTGCTGGTGAATGCTTCGAAGTTTGAACCGCTGATGGTTGAGGTTGCGGAAAAGGGATCGGGTGAAGAACCGCGTGATCGATTTAGAGATCTCAGCGAAGCCGGAAAGCGAGCCTCACGCGCCCGCCGCAAAAAGGCTTAACGCGATCAAGCCATCGTCATTACTTTCAATTCACGTTTAGCACTCGGTTCGACTGGGTCTTCGTGCCGATCACGATTCACATGCCGGTACAAAATATCCCGCTGCTGCGGAATGAATCCGGCCTCGCTGATCAAGTAGCGCAGTATTTCTTCGGAGGCGCGATTATGCGCGCCGGCGGCTGAGACGACATTCTCTTCGATCATGATCGAGCCCATGTCGTTCGCACCGCACCGCAGCGCAATCTGGCCCAGACGCAATCCCTGCGTCAGCCAAGACGATTGAATGTTGTCGATGTTGTCCATGAACAGGCGCGAGACTGAAAGCATCTTCAGGTAATCGATTCCCGTCGGTTCTGTCTTGATCTTGCGACCGAGCGCGGTGTTCTCTCGCTGAAACGTCCACGGAATGAAAGCAAAGAATCCGCCGGTCTCATCTTGTAGATCCCGAATGCGTTGCAAGTGTCGCACGCGATGCTCAATCTTATCGCCGATGCCAAACATCATCGTGGCGCTCGATCGCAAACCAACTTTGTGCACCGCCCGCATGACATCGAGCCATTCATCGGTTGTGCATTTTGTCGCCACGCGCTTGCGAACTTCGTCGTCGAGAATCTCTGCGCCGCCGCCGGGCAAACTGTAGAGCCCGGCGTCTTTCAAACGCTGCATGATTGTTTCGTAGTCGAGACCGGAGATCAGATGGATGTTGTGAATCTCGGGCGGCGAGAAACAGTGAAGCTGAAATCCGGGATACTTCGCGCTCAAGGTGCGCAGAAGATCTTCGTACCACTCAATGCCAAAATCAGGATGCAAACCACCCTGCATCAAAACGCCGGTGCCGCCGAGCGCGATCGTCTCGTCGATCTTTTCGCAAATCTCATCGAGCGTGCGCACGTAAGTGTCAGGCGCGCCGGGCCGCCTATAAAACGCACAGAATGTGCAGACGACGTTGCAGACGTTCGTGTAGTTGATGTTCCGATCGATAATGTAGGTGACGACGTTGTCCGGATGGCGACGCCGGCGAATCTCATCCGCCGCCGCGCCGATCGCGGCGACATCATATGATTCGAGAAGCGTAGTGCAATCGCTCGAGCTCAGGCGTTCGCCGGCCAACGTTTGGTCGAGAATCTTTTGAATTTGCGCGTTAGGCATCGGCTTTAGTCTATTGATTTGCGGAACAATACTCAAAGTCCGACGTCAAACATCAAAGCGAGAATTCGTTCAGCCGCCTGGCCCGGCAACGCGGGCTGCCCGTAATGCTTCAAACAGGCGATAATCGGACCTAGAATGGCGAACAACCCTGGTCGTCAATACGTAATCGAGCGACCAGACGAATGATCGCGTAGCCGCGTTGGCTCGGTCACTTCCCAACAACGGCCTCTTTAGAAAGGACGTAGTCATGAATCGCCCACTGATGTTGCTCCTCCTGGCGACTGCTCTGTTGACTGCTTCGGCGCGATGCCGAGCTCAGCTGGTAGAGCTGCAAAATCCCAGTGCGAAACCGAATGTACCGGCGGCCAAGGTCGATCCGGTCATCGAAAAGAAAGCCCTGGACCTGCTCGATTCGTTAACCGATCAAGTGATGAATCTTCATGCTCCGGCGAATCGCATGCGTGCGGAAATTGCCGTAGGCGATCTGCTCTGGTCGCGTGACGAGAAGCGCGCGCGCACTTTGTTCACGGCTGCACTGGCGCAACTCACGGCGCGGATCGCTGATCTGGATTACGGTGATCAGGAAGTCTATACAGAGATCACCCGCATCAGTCAGGCGCGTCAGGAGCTGGTGATGAGAATCGCCGCGCACGATCCAGATCTCGCCATTGCCGCGCTCAAGCAAACTCGTTTGCCGGACAGCAATGCGCGAGCACGCAGCAGCTGGACCTTTCAAAACGAAGCGAATTTGGAAATGAGTCTGGCGAATATTATTACCGCAAAAGATCCGGTGGCGGCGGTAAAGCTGGCACGCTCGAGCCTGTCACGTGGAATCAGTTGGAATCTGATCGCTTTTCTGAATCCGCTCTATCAGAAGGACGCATCCGCAGCGCAAGGTTTGTATCAGGAAATTGTGGCCAAGATTAAAGATGACAACATGGGCCGCAGTCCCGATCTCGCGAACAACGCGTGGAATCTTTTGAGCTCTTTTCAACCACCGCAAGCCGACGAAGACACCTACCGCGATCTTTTGAATACGACCCTCGGCTACGTGCTCGGCGCCAACCGCGAAACGCAAACCGGTATGAGCATGGCGCAGAATTTCTATTATCAGCTCGAACGCATGAAGCCGGTGGTGGAAAAGTACGCGCCGGCCCGCGCCGCCGAATTGCGCGATTGGTCGCGAGGCGTCGAGCGCACGCTCGATCCCCAGGTGAAAATGTATCAGGACCTTCGCAAAGTCAGCGAGAACGGAACCGTCGATGACATGCTGGCGCTGGCTACGAAATATCCGCCTGAGTTTCAAAACCTGCTTTATCAAAACGCGGCGTGGAAGGCTTTGACGAACGGCGACACCGCCAAAGCGAAAGAGATAACTGAGATGATGCCCGATCCGGTGCAGCGCCGGCAGATGCTCGATCAGCTTGAAAATCAGGCCGCGAATGCCCTGGAGGGCAACAACAAACTCGTCGAGGCGCGGCGGCTGGCTGATAAAGCGAAGACCATCGATCGGAAGATCGAGATCCTGATTCGAACGGCCGGCGAACTGGCGGCGAGCGGCGACAAAAAGGGTGGCTTGGATTTGCTGAACGAAGCAAAAGCGATCGTCGCGTCGACTCCGCAATCTGCCGCCCAGATGAATGCGCAGTTGCGCCTGGCGTCGGCGTTCATGAAAGCTGATGCCGATCAGAGCTTCGCGTTATTGCAGCCATTAGTCACAAAAGTAAATGAGCTCGTCTCGGCGGCGGCGGTTCTCGACGGCATCGACTTTCAGTATTTGAAAGATGGTGAATGGCAGATGCCGGGGACAGGCAATCTCGGCAGCCTGGTGTATACGTTGGACCAGGCGGTCGCGGCGCTGGCGCAAACCGATTTCGATCACGCGCGAACACTCGCCGATCAAATCGAGCGGCCAGAGATGCGCGTGCTGATGGAAATCGATCTGGCGCAGACAGCGCTTGGGATCAAGCCGATGACCGCGCCGCAGTTCGGCGGGCGCATAATGTCGGGCGGGATGATGATAATCAATCAATGAACCGGTGACCATGAGTCGAAAATTCGATCTACACACTCATTACTATCCGCCAATTTATTTCGATAAGATCCGCGACCTTCCGTCCGAATTCTCTTTCGACAAGAGTCCTTCAGGCCAAACCATCATTACCTATCGCGGCGCGCGTTTCTTTGGGGTAACGCCGCCGATGACGGACGTCGCAAAGCGGCTCGAAGACATGGACCGCGTGGGCATCGACGGGGAAGTCGTTTCGCTTTCCACGCCGAACGTGTTCTTTGCCGACGCGCAACATCAAACGGAAATCGCGCGCATGGTCAACGATGCCTACGCTGAGCTAATGGCGCAGCATCCGGCGCGTTTCAAAGCTTTCGCTTCCATTCCGATGGACTCGCCAGAAGACGCGCTGAAAGAACTCCATCGCGCAATCGATGAATTGAAGATGAATGGCGTCATTCTTTTGAGCAACATTGGCGGCAAGGCGTTGACCTCTCCCGACTACCGGACGTTCTTTGCCGAAGCAAACCGGATGAAACTCTGCATTCTGCTGCATCCAATGTTGCCGGCGAACACCGATCCGTTTCGCGAATACGTGCTTGGTCCAATCGTCGGTTTCATGTTCGACACGACGCTGGCGGTTGCGCGTATGTGTTACGACGGAATGTTCAAGGAATTTCCCGACATCCGTTGGATCGTCGGGCACCTTGGCGGCGCGGTGCCTTATCTGATGGAGCGGATGGACAACGGTTGGCGCGATTTCGTCGAATGCCGCGCGCAGATCGATGAGCTGCCGAGCACTTATCTAAAGCGACTTTACTACGACACCGTGAATTTCAATCCGCACATGTTGATGATGGCGAGAAACATGATTGGCGCTGATCACATGGTGATGGGTAGCGACTATCCGCACCTGCTCGGCTCGATCGATCGAGCCGTGTCATCGATTGAAGGTTTGGATATTTCGGAAGAAGAGAAACGAAGGATATTCGAAGGAACGGCACTTTCGATCTTGAATAACGTGTAAGCCGCGTTCACGCGGCTTTCCCGCAGGGTTACTAGACCGGCCGTTCTACGGTCGGTTCACGAAGGCAATGGAAATTGATTAGCCCGTTTCAACAGGCTTACCGGAAGGTGGCTTTAACCACCGATGCTAAAGCGATTCATGTAAGCACGCTGAAGCGCGCTAACATCATTTTCGCCGCCCGTGTCCCGGCGCTAAAAAGCGCCGGTCTACCCTCCGGGAAAGCCTCGTGAACAAGGCTAGACGAATCGCCGGAATTTGAGCGAGAAGAGGATGTGATCACCTTGCTCAACTCGAGTCTCGTCGCGCAACTGGCGGCTTGATGTCCTCTCAATCCAATTTCATCACGACTGAGCTCGTGAGAAATGGATTACTAAACTCGGCACGGTCGCCCGCTTTTTTTCCTGGAATCAAAAAGAGCCGTGCAGAGAGCGGCTTGTGAAGCTTTGTCGAGAGGGCGGCGACGTCGCGAATCAACGCTGCGAGTTCGCCAACTGAGGTGTCTCCCGCCAAAGGAACCACATCGAGACCGGTGCCGCACACGCTGGAATAGAGCAGCAACTCGCGAACGGTGTAGCGACCTTCGGCAGCGCGCGTGGCCAGCACCGGGTCTTCGAGCACCGGCAGCATCAAGCCGGAATAACCGCACGTTTTGATCTTCAGACTCTTCAGCACTTCGGTAATCGCGGCGCACGCAGCCAAGGTTGAAGAGCTGCCAAAAGGAAGATGCGTGAGCGCTTCGATAGCCGCGCCAATGCTCGCATCTTTTGCAGGCGCCGGCGACGTATCGATTCCCAGATATTCGCGACGTTCGCCGCGAGCAATGTCCTGTGCGAGCTTTTCGACTGGGCCAAGCTCTGACTCCAACAGCGTCCGGAGTCTGGCTTTCGCATCTTCCATATCTTTCGCTTGCGCAAACGCATCCTGCAAAAGCGGCGGTGATTCAAGGCCGATGCTAAATGCAGCCGGGCCTCGATGATAGGCGACGGGAAAGAACGGTGTGCCGGCGAGACAATTCGCCGCCGCTGTGAAGCGGAAATTGCCTTCGCCGCCGGGACTGGTTTTGCTTATTGCTACGATTGCCTCGGCGGCACTGAGCGCCGTTTGACTATGAACCCCTCTCTCAGGCGAGGCGATGGTCACGCTGAAATTGATGTTTTTTGTTTCCTTAACAAGTTGAGTCGCCCACGACGCAAACTCCGGGTCGTAGCGGTCATCCGTGATGACGGGCCCAATGCTGAACAGCACATTCTTAGCGGAAACCATCCGGTCGATCGCCTTAAGATCCGCCAGCGCCGCGGCGCGCGACTTGCCGTTGAGATACTCGGGCAGAGGCTGGGTGGCGATGCGCAAAGTTTGAATCTCGTAGCCTTCGTCTTCGAATTTCTGTTTGGCCCTCTGCAGAAATCCTATTGCTGATTCGACGGTCGCCAGATCAGATGTGTTCTTGAGACTTACGCCGGCAGTGATGGTGCGGATTCTGAATCGATGCTGAGTCAAGGTTGATCTCTGCGGCGCCTGTGATGGAAGCGGCTGTCGCCCCGCCGCCGAGAGCAAGGCCGCAGATACGAACAACGAAACAAGGAAAAGTCTGCGCATCGAGTATGACCAGAATATGACGGAACCGACTTTACTTGAAGCCGCTGATTAAGACTACATCGCTGTTGACCGTCCCGCGCGATAAAGGCGTAGCGGCGAATTACTTATAAACCGAAAGGACAGAGGCCAAGGAGAACTCCGCTGTAAGCTGACCGCGGTCACCCGAAGTCGCGAGGCTTCGGGTGATTGCCTTCTGATGCTACGGCAGGATTTCAAAATCGACCCATTGCGAGGCGATGCGTGGCGGTTGTTGTTGATTCGCGTCGGTCAAGATGATCTGAGCAACATAAGTGCCGGGCGGGAATTGAGAACTCAACTCAATCTTCAAAGCATTTGTCAGCCTTTGTAGATCAGTCTGCCCGTCAAAGGTCAAAGGAATGGCGTTGCCTGTAAAGACGATCTTCCCGTCGCGAATGATGCGCAACTGCGAAGTCAATTGAGGCGGACGTCCCTCCAGGCTCGCGTTGTAAATCTCGTACGCTAAACTGATGGTCGAGCCCTGGCGAAACTGTCGCACTGCGGGCCCGGTCGCGACGGCTTCCGCAACTCCGGCCGGCCCGGCGGCTACCGCACGCGCGACGATGCCAGACAACGCCAAACGGCCGCCGCGCAAATTAGGAACGTCGACAAACTGTCCCGCCGATCCAATCTTTGCGGTGTTAGCGTCGCGTACTGCAACGCGAAACTGAAATGCGCCGCGCTGCTTAACAGGCAGATCAAAGCTGTAAGTTATTCCTTCACGCGACGCTCGTTCGTATCCGTTGCCGCGGAAACGCAAACGACCGTTGCGATCTTCCTTCGCAACGATCCGTCCATTGTCGCCGAACACGACGCCCGTGATGTCGAGGTTTGTCGAATGCCAGCCATCCGCCTCAGTGAAGCTAAGATCGTGCGGATCAAGATACAGAAACGAGCGCACGACTGGCCCTTGCTTCGCATCGTCCACGAAGAACGAGGTCAGTCGCAGCGTGATGTCCTGGGCGCCGAACGGAGAAACCAGCGCCTTGTTCACTTCATCGGCAACTGAGAATTGCTTCGGCTGCGCTTCTTCATTAGTAAAGCCATAAAAACCGGCGCGCGTACCCACCGTCAAACCTCCGCGCTTCAATCTTATTTTGATGTGATGGAAATCCTTGTTAAAGGTCTCTTCGGCAGGTCGAAAGCCAATCAGGTAATACCCTTGCTGATCGTTCATGATCCGTTTGAGACCGAAATCATTCGAGTTACGAGTCAGAAAGCCCCCGGTCTGCTCAGAGATCCATTCCGAGCCTTCGCGTCCCCACACGAGTTGCCTTGATCGGTCTCTCAATACGTTGCGCAAAGCATCATTTGGGTTTTGGTTAGGGTTCCCGACCGCCGGAAACTCGAATCGATCAGCGGCTGTCAAGCCCGTCGTTTGCAGGCCGCGCGTGTCGACTCCGTAAATCACGACCGACGTACGAATCGCGATCTCAGCAATCCGTTGCAGTTGGGAATAGTAGCTGGTGCCGGAATCGGGAATGCCTTGATTGTCTGAATCGCGTGCTGTATCGCCAATCGGCTGTCTCGTTTCGTCGTATACAGTTGGTCGCTGATCTTGAATCGGAAGATAGTCAGATAAAAGAACGATCGATTTTCGGCCCGGCAAATATCGCATGCCCTTAACAATGAAACTTAATGCCTTGAGCGTGCCGTTAATTACATATTGCGAGCACAGCCCCGCATTGGTGCCTAACGCCCCAACCGGTTGAAAAACATGAAGGCCCGCGCGGCTGCACGGATTCCATTTCAGATGTTCCCAGGCGTTTTGCAGCACACGCTTGTCGTTCGTGAACTGTTGTAGGGATCCAACATCGCCACCCGTGCGAATGATCGCAATCAAATCGTTCGGGGGAGCCTGATCGATGAACTTCTTAACCTGCGCGCGCACTTCGGCCATGGTTTCCCACGATAGGCCTAAGTCGTCCACGACCAACGCGACGATTCTTCTTTGATCGTTCAGATTGATTTTCGCCGGCGGTATGGGCGGCGCAGTCTTGTCTTTTGAGTTTGCCGAAGGGACAACCGGCGCAGCAGCCCCGGGCGGCACATTCGAGACATAAGAGAAGTTGGTTATCGTTTGCGGCTTTCCGTCTTCCAGGATTTCAAAATCTTGCGCCGGCAAATCGCCGACGACCTTGTCGTCTTTGGTCACCACGGCGTCCACCTGCACAAGGTTCGTCGTGATGCGCACAACGTCCTGCGAATCAATCTCAGGCGTAGTTGTTTGTTGCGCAGTTGCGGGTTTTTGTGGTTCAGGTGAAGGCCGAGGCTGTTGCGCTGTGGCCGGGCACAAAACGGACACCAACAGCGAGAGAGTTAGAAGGAGACGAACAAACATCCAATCAATTCTCCTTACGCGGGACAGCAAAGCTTACGAGATCGAGCGACAAAAGTCATTGCTCTCAGCGCAGCGGGCCTGTGAGCAGATCTATGATAGCCGTGTCCTTTTCTCCGCGGGTGTGATTTCCAAATCGACATGGTGATATGCTCGTGACCGTTTCAGCCAATGGCGCACGCTCTAATCATTGCCATCGACGGTCCATCCGGCTCAGGCAAATCGACGCTGGGCCAGATGTTGGCGCGCGAACTCGGATTGCTTTACATCGACACCGGCTCGATGTATCGCGCAGTGGCGCTGGCAGTGATCGATTCAACCGTGAACGCGAGCGATGACGTCGCCGTCGGATCGCTCGCGGAAAAAATCGATATCGATCTTGGCGGCGATCCCGATTCGTTGCGAGTGTCTTTGAATGGCCGCGACGTGAGCGACCGCATTCGCGATGAAGACGTCACGCAGGTTTCGTCGATCATTTCGACAATTCCCGCGGTCCGGCGCGCAATGGTCGAACGGCAAAGAGAACTAGGCCAGCGCGGCGCGGTTATGAATGGGCGAGATATAGGCACCGTCGTTTTTCCTAATGCTGACGTGAAGTTCTTCCTGGACGCGGCGATTGAAGAAAGGGCGGAACGACGCCTGGCCGAAGAGCGTGAACATAATCCGGATGCGACTTACGAACAGACGCTGGCCGACATTACTGAACGCGACCGTCGCGACACGACGCGTGCCGATTCGCCTCTGGTTGCCGCCGTTGATGCCATCCGTATCGATTCGACGGGAATGTCGATTGACGATGTCTTTGAAAAGATGATGATGATTGTTCGCGAAAGAAGCGGGGCGTGAGAATTCTCAAATTTACATTTAAGAATGAAGCGAAGTGGATGGTGATCTTCTCGCTGACGCCGCTAGCAGTTGGCGTGCTCTTCTTGCTAGTGGTTTTGTTTTTACGCTCGTTCCACTGACAAATCGGCAATCGAAGATAGTTTAATGTTCACCGGAATCATTGAAGAGCTTGGTCACGTGCACTCGATTGAGAAGCGCGGCGAGGATGCGCGCATCGTTATCGAAGCGCGCACGGTCACTGACGGATCGCATAACGGCGATTCGATTTCGGTTAACGGCGTGTGCCTGACGGCACTCGATCTAAAGCCTGATTCATTTCGCGCTGACGTTTCGAAAGAGACGCTGTTCCGATCGACGCTTGGTTCTTTGAAAGAAGGTTCGCCGGTGAATCTCGAGCGTGCCGTGACGCCGGCAACGCGGCTTGGCGGTCACATCGTGCAAGGTCATGTCGATGCGCGGGGAAAGTTTCTCGGCTCGGAAGATCACGGCGAATCGTGGACGTTTCGCTTTGCTTATCCGAAAGAGATCGCCCGCTACCTGGTCTTCAAAGGCTCAGTCGCCGTTGAAGGAATCAGCCTGACAATCGCGAACCTGACTGACGATTATTTTGATATCGCGATCATTCCAAAGACATGGGAAGTTACTAATTTCTCGCAACTCAAGCCCGGTGATGAAGTCAATTTGGAAGTCGATGTGATTGCGAAATACGTCGAGCGAATTCTCAGTAACACCTCGCTTCAGCGAGGTGACAGTGTGCACTCAGACCAAAGTTGAGCCGTTTCAACGGCTTTGTTGACGAAACGGTTGAAACCGTTGTTTTGCCGATACTGGTGCGAGTCCGCCTGGCTGAAGCGAGGTGTGAATGAAGGCGATTGTCGCAAATCTCGAGGCACCGCGTTAGAATCTACCCAAATAAGAAATCGCAAATCTAAAATCTAAATTCCCAACGATGCCATTCGCTTCCATTCCAGACGCTGCTGCTGACATTCGTGAAGGACGAATGATCATCATCGTCGACGACGAAGACCGCGAGAATGAAGGCGACCTGGTTTGCGCGGCTGAGAAAGTCACGCCTGAAATAATCAATTTCATGGCGCGACACGCGCGCGGTTTGATTTGCATGCCGCTGACCGAAGAGCGCTGCGATGAACTGCATCTGTCGCCTCAGGTTGCCGACAACACTTCGCGTCTGGGCACTGCATTTACAGTCTCGATCGAAGCCCGACGCGGCGTGACCACCGGAATTTCAGCGGCCGATCGCGCGACTACCGTTCTCACCGCCGTCGATTCGCGGACAAAGCCGCAGGATCTCGCTCGGCCTGGTCACATTTTTCCGTTGCGCGCAAAGAAAGGCGGCGTCCTTGTCCGTCCGGGACAGACCGAAGCGGCGGTGGACATCGTTCGTATCGCCGGGCTTTATCCCGCCGGCGTGATTTGCGAAATCATGAATGAAGACGGCACGATGGCGCGCCTGCCGCAACTGCGCGAATTCGCCAGCATCCACGGATTGAAGATCGTTAGCGTTGCGGACCTCGTTCGTTATCGAATTACGAAAGAAGTCCTGGTTCGCCGCGCGGTCGAAACCGATCTGCCAACCGTCTATGGAAAGTTCCGCGCCATCGCGTTCGAGAACACGGTTAATGGCGACGTGCACCTGGCGATGGTGATGGGCGACGTCCGCACGAACGATCCGGTCATGGTGCGTGTGCACAGCGAAAACGTGACGTGCGATATGTTCGGATCGACGATCGACGACACCGGTTATCAGCTTCGTCGCGCGCTGGAAAAGATTTCCGAAGCGGGCCAGGGTGTCGTGCTCTATCTTCGTCAGAGCGAGCACGGCCTCGACCTGATTCACCAACTCAAGACGTACTCTCTGATGCAGGCACGCGGCCTCACGAAACGCGAAGCCAGCGCCGAGACGGGTTATGGCTTGAATCGAGACTACGGCGTGGGCGCGCAGATCCTTCACGAGCTTGGGCTGCGCCGCATCCTGCTTTTGACGAATCACCCGCCGAAGGTGACGGCGATCGAAGGCTTTGAATTAGAAGTTGTCGGCAATGTGCCGCTCGGTTCGCCGGCGGATGAGACGGAACAGGTTACTCCTGCGGAAACTCCTCGCACGATGCGCAAGTAGACTCGCAACGCGTAATAGACTTCTGCTAAAGACAGCCGATGGTTAGCGATCGGATTTCAGATGGAGAGTGGTGTGCTCAGTTACTGAGCCGCCCGGCGCGGCCAGATTTGAAGTCGTCTGAGATCGTAGCTGCGGCGGAGTGTAACCTGCGTCAAGCGAATTTTGTGCTCGGGCATCGGCCGTATGATCGGTGAGGTTCTTCCGGGGACGCGTGAAGAAAAACGCGTTCAGTAGGAGACCGAGACCGATGAAAAAGAGAACTATGCCGGCTCCGGCGCCGCCCATAAAACCTTGCACATCCGCCTCGCGGGCGATGGAGCCAAGCAGCACCATCATGATCGTCAGGCCGATGCCAATCGATGACACGACGACACCGGCCCGCATCCTTCGCAGGCGCTTCTCTTCAGGTGACTCGAGGAACTTCTCGATTTGCGGCAAGACGTCTTCGGCCACTTTTTTCAATTCGCGCGCATCCTCGACCTCACGAATTTTCTGAGCGACGGCGTGGCCGATCTCTTCGCGAGCCGTCGCTGCCGAAGAAGTAATTGAATCAGGCCGTTCCAGGCTGGTGCGCACCGCGCGCAAATCCGTGCCGCACGCGCGGCAGAATTGACTCGCTTGTCGTTCTTCAGATCCGCAACTTGGACAGAACATGTCGGTGAACTATACGGTCGCTTGTAAAGAGTTGTTCCAACGCGCTTGATATTGATTCATGCGATTCGGCTATGCCGCCTGATGTGCGGAAGCGCTCTGCGCTTCCGTCACAAGTCATAATAAGATCGGGGCTCCGCCCTGACCGATTGGGCGTAGCCCAAAATCGGGGTAGCAGCCCGGCCGGAAGGCCAAAGGCCTTCCGCACATCAGGCGGCATAGCCAAAGCCGTTTGCTTGAAGCTACATCTCTGCTCACACGCTGCCTTCTATCCCCCACTCACTGCCGGCATGATGCAGATGTCGGCGCTGCCATCGATTGCCGTCTGCAAAACCCGATCGCGTAGCACGACGTCGCTGTTCACAAATATGTTGACGTGCGGCCGCACCTCGCCCTGCTCAGTCAACACGCGATCGCGCAAACCGGAGTGCGTCTTCCAAAGTTCATTCAAGGCTTCGCCGACCGACGACGCCTGGCGGTCGATTTTGATCTCGGCGCGCCCGCCGGTGAATTCCGTCAAGTAACCAGCAATTTGAAATGTGAGCATAACGGAGCGCAGGTCATTGCCTGCGGTTCGCGAGCATCCTTCTCGCGCTCTTTCTTCGCATCCTGCAAAAGCGGCCGTCTCAGTTTATACTGGCTCGACGAAAGCTTACCACGTTCTATGTCTGCCGCGACCACGGGATCAACTGATACGAATTCTGAATTGAAGGAACGCGTCCGTGAATTCTGGCAAGCGCATCCGTGCGGTTCCAAATTCAGCGACGCCGAGGTCGGCACGCGTGAATTCTTCGATCGGGTCGAGCAACATCGCTTTGAAAAAGAGTGGCACATTCCTGACGCGGCTAATTTTGCCGGATCAAAAGGCCTGCGCGTTTTGGAGATCGGCTGCGGCGTCGGAACTGATGGATTGCAGTTTGCCCGCGCCGGCGCGACTTACACCGGAGTCGATCTGACTGATGCAGCGATCGAGCTCGCCCGAAAAAACTTTGCCTCGGCCGGATTGAAAGGCGAGTTTCGCGTAGCCGATGCCGAGCATCTCGAGTTTGCGGACGAGTCTTTCGATTTGGTTTATTCGCATGGCGTGCTGCATCACACGCCGGACATCGAGGCCGCGCTCCGCGAAATTCATCGGGTGCTGAAACCCGGAGGCCGCGCCGTCGTCATGCTTTATCATCGCGGTAGTTACAACTATCAAATCGGGATTCGCATGCTGCGGCGCGCCGGCGCCGGCTTGTTAAGAACAGAAAGCGGAATGAAAATCGTAAATCTTTTGACGGGAGAGCCGGTTGAATCGCTTCGGGAACACGCCGCGTCGCTACGGAACGCGAACGGTAACTTCTCTTCCGCTGAACTGCTAAACCAAAGCACCGACGGCGCGGGGAATCCTTTGGCTCGTGTCTATTCGCGGACAGAAGCGCGCAAGCTATTCAAAGATTTTCGCGAAGTTGAGTTGCGCGCTTATTTTCTGAACAAGCGTTTCATTCCGTTGCTTGGTAATCTGCTGCCGCGCTCGATTGAATCGATGCTGGCGGCGCGCTGGGGCTGGCATTTGTGGATTTATGCGAGGAAATGACTTGGAGTGCGGTGGCAAGCGAAGCGCGACACCGCTTTGGATGATCCACGACGGTTCACATCCAAAGCGCCGTCGTCGCGCTGCTTTGCCGGCGCACTCCAAAAACGACACCCAATGAAGAACATCCTAATCACCGGCGGCGCGGGATTCATCGGCTCGCATCTCGTCGATCGCTTATTAAGCGAACGCAACTGCCGAATCACCGTCGTCGACGACTTCAACGATTTTTACGAGCCGGCGATCAAGCATGCAAACATCGCGGCGCACATTTCGAATCCGAACTTTAGATTAGTAGCAGCGGACATTCGCGACTTCTATTCTCTGCATGAAGTCTTCAACGAAGAAAAGGTCGATTGCATCGTGCATCTCGCGGCACGCGCCGGCGTCCGACCTTCATTGATCGAGCCGCGGCTTTATGCCGAGACAAACATCAACGGCACGGTGAACTTGCTCGAGCTGGCGCGCGCGCACGGAGTCAAACAGTTCGTTTTCGGCTCGTCTTCATCGGTGTACGGCGAGAACGAAAAAGTCCCCTTCAGCGAAGACGATCCGATCTTCAAACCGATTTCTCCCTACGCCGCCACCAAAGCCGCAGGAGAATTGATTTGCCATACGTATTCGCACCTGCACGACATGCGCATCGTCTGTCTGCGCTTCTTCACGGTTTACGGTGCTCGCCAACGCCCTGACCTGGCGATTCACAAATTTGCGAAGTTAATCAGCGCCGGCAAACCAATTCCGGTTTTCGGTGACGGCGCCACGCGGCGCGACTACACCTACATCGACGACATCATCAGCGGCGTTCGCGCGGCCGTCGATTACGATCAGAGCAACTACGAAGTCATCAATCTCGGTGAATCGCAAACAGTGGAATTGCGCGAGCTGATCTCACTTTTGGAAAACGCCCTCGGCAAGCGCGCCGAGATCGATCGACAACCGCTACAGCCGGGCGACGTGCCGCGGACATTTGCCGATATCAGCAAGGCGCGCCGGCTGCTCGGCTACAATCCGCAGACGCGGATCGAAGAAGGCATCAAGAAATTCGTCGAGTGGTTTACGGAGAATGCGGCTCTGCCGCCTGATGTGCGGAAAGGCTCTGCCTTTCCGAATAGTTAGTCTATTCTTTAAGAGGGGCTGGGCCTTCGGCGAGGCGTAGCCTCGCAGATTCAAGAGATGAGTCTTGACCGGTAAGGCACAGCCTTACCGCACACCGAGCGGCAGAGCCGCAAGACCGGATGGCAAGTACCACTAACCAAATTGTTGATGCGCTGCCTCGCGAAATGCAGCAGCACACCTACTCGATCATGTACGAGGTCGAGGGGAAACATTGGTGGTTTTACGGGCGACGCAAAATCATCGAAGGCTTCGTCGAGAAAATTTGTCGTGAAATTGCGAAGCGCAAGCCGCGCATCCTCGACGTCGGTTGTGGGACGGGGGCGAATCTGCAGATGCTTTCGCAATTCGGCGCGGCCGAAGGCGTCGACGTCTCGAGCGAAGCATTGGAGTTCTGCCGCGCGCGGGGCTTGGCAAGAGTAAAGCAGGGCGCAGCCGAAACTCTGCCGTACGAAGATGCTTCGTTCGATCTCGTCACCGGTCTCGATGTCGTCGAGCATCTCGACGATGACTTGTCCGGCTTGCGCGAAATGCACCGCGTGTTGCGGCCTGGCGGTCGCGCGCTTTTATTCGTGCCGGCGTTTATGTTTCTTTGGGGAGTTCAGGACGACATCAGTCATCATCGGCGCCGCTATACTCTGCGAGAACTCAAACAGAAAGTGACTGAGGCGGGTTTGTCGATCGAGCGTGCAACTTATGCGAACATAAGTTTCTTTCTGCCGATCTTAATCGGGAGGTTTTTAATGCGCTTGACGCGATTTCGCCCCGCGTCCGAGAACAACATTACGATTGGCGCGTTGAATGGTTTGCTGGGAAGAATTCTCGGCGCCGAGGGTTGGTGGTTGCAGCGAATGAACTTTCCCTTCGGCGTTTCGATTGTGTGCGTGGCGCGCCGGGATAATTGATGAAACTCTACGAGGAAGCACAGCTCACTTTGCATAACGAAGCACCGCCGCGGGTCGAGGCGCCTGACATCTCCGTCTTCCTGCCCGTATTTAATGAAGAGCCAAACCTACGGCCGTTGCACGAAAAGTTGAACCAATCGCTGGCTCAATTGGGACGCAGCGCCGAAATAATTTACGTTGATGACGGATCGAGTGATCGCAGCCTGGACATTCTCCGCGAGATCGCCGCGAACGATCCGCGAGTGCGAGTGGTAGCGCTGCGAAGAAACTACGGCCAGACGCCGGCGATGGCTGCGGGCATCCATGCGGCGCGCGGCAAGGTTTTGATTCCGATGGACGCTGATTTGCAAAATGATCCGGCGGACATCGCGCGACTGCTCGACAAATTGGACGAAGGCTACGACGTGGTTTCCGGTTGGCGAAAGAATCGTCGGGACAAACTGATTACCCGAAAGATTCCGTCGATGATGGCGAACCGGATGATCTCCTGGATCGGCGGCGTGCCGCTGCACGACTATGGTTGTTCGCTGAAGGCCTATCGCCGCGAATCTTTGGAAGACGTGCAGCTTTACGGCGAGATGCATCGGTTTATTCCGATTTACGCTTCGTGGTCCGGCGCGCGCGTCACGGAAATTCCCGTCGAGCATCATGCGCGCACCATGGGTAAATCGAAATACGGTTTGTCGCGCACGATCAAAGTCGTCTTCGATCTGATGACGATCAAATTCATGGCGTCGTATCAGACGAAGCCGCTTTACATGTTCGGGTTCGCCGGCCTGACAACTTTCGCAGTTTCATTCTTGTGTGCTCTGCTGGCTCTGGTAATGAAGTTCGCAAGCTGGCCGCACCACGCTGATTTTGTGCAGACGCCGTTGCCGGTGTTGACGATGGTGCTGCTCGTTTTGGGCGTGCAATTTTTCTTCATGGGTTTGCTGGCAGAGATGCTGGTGCGGACCTATCACGAATCGCAGGCCAAGCCGATCTATGCGGTCCGCGAAAGGATCGGTTTCACCACAGAGGACACAGAGAAATACAAATAGAATAAGTAAGCAAATCCGTGGAAAGGAACGAAATCAGCGGAGCGATTGTAGATGCGGCGATGAAAGTTCATTCCGCCCTCGGTCCTGGTCTGTTGGAAAGCGCTTATGCTGCCTGCTTGCGGCATGAGTTGATCAAACGAGGATTGAAGGTAGCATCCGAAGTTCCGGTTCCTGTTGTTTACGACGGCATCAAATTGGAAGCGGGGTACAAACTTGATCTTCTCGTCGAAGACACCGTTGTTGTGGAGTTGAAGGCGAGGCTTTAGCACCTATTCATCAAGCCCAAATCATTTCTTACTTGAAACTCGCGGGTAAGCCAATCGGCTTGTTGATAAACTTTCATTCTCTTCATCTGAAGGATGGAATCAAAAGATTTGTCGTCTGAGCTAATTATCTTGTCTTCCTCTGTGTCCTCTGTGGTTAAGATCCTATGTGCGGAATAGCCGGTTGGGCCAATCTCGATCCACGCACGCCGCCTCATGAGGGCGCGGAAGAGCTCCTGCGCTCGATGTGCGATCGCATGCATCATCGCGGGCCCGATTCGGAAGGTTATTTGCTCGACGATGGAATCGCGCTCGGTATGCGCCGGTTGGCGATCATCGATCTCCTCACCGGCGAGCAGCCGGCTTTCAACGAGGATCACAGCGTCGCCGTGATCCTGAACGGCGAGATCTACAACTATCGCGAGCTGCGCGCCGATCTCGAAACTCGCGGCCATTCATTTCGCAGCGAATCTGACACCGAAGTTCTTCCGCATCTCTACGAAGAATATGGCCGCAACATGGTCGATCATTTGAACGGGATGTTTGCGTTTGCTCTCTGGGATGAACGCAAGCGGAGTCTGTTCATCGCGCGTGATCGCTTTGGCGAGAAGCCGCTCTATTGGGGCGTCTTCAATAATACTTTGCTGTTTGCTTCCGAGCCGAAAGTCTTACTCGCCCATCCCACTGTCCGGCCCGGTCTGAACCTCAACGCGTTGCGTCAGTATCTCTCGTTCGATTACGTGCCGGCGCCACTCTCGATCTACGAAGGCATCAGCAAATTGCCGGCGGCGCACACCCTCACCCTCGAAGACGGCGAGGTGAAAGTCGAGCGTTATTGGAAGCTGAGTTACAAGACGCGCCAACCGGTGCCCAGCGTGTCGGAAGCCGCGGAACAACTGCGCGAATTGCTGGCTGATTCCGTACGCATGCGCCTGGTTTCGGACGTGCCGCTGGGAGTTTTGCTTTCGGGCGGCATCGACTCGTCGTTGGTAACGGCGCTCGCGGTGCGCGCCTCGACTGAAACCGTCAAGACCTTTTCGATCTCATTCGCTGAAGCCTCGTTCGACGAATCGCAATACGCGCGCGCGGTCGCCAAGTTTCTCGGCACCGATCATCACGAAGAAAGGTTCAGCGCGAGTCTGGCCGCAAACCTCGTCGGCGAAATCGGCGCCTGGATGGACGAGCCAATCAGCGATCCTTCGGTGGTCCCAACTTATCTTTTGTCGCGCTTCACCAGAAAACACGTAACGGTCGCGCTGGGCGGCGATGGCGGCGATGAAATTTTCGCGGGCTATCCGATGTACTTCGGTCATCACATGGCGCGCGCGTATCTGCGCGTCCCTAAATTTCTACGTCGCGGCATCGTCGAACCGATGGTGAACCTGCTGCCGGTCAAGACGAAGAATCTTTCTTTCGATTATCGCGCGCGCCGCTTCATCACTGCTTCGCATTACGACGAAGTCGCGCGCCATCACGTCTGGTTTGGCTCGTTTACGCCGGATGACACTGAGCAGCTACTCACGGAAGACGTAAAGCGCGCCAGCGAGCCCGACATTTATCGCGACGCGCGCCGACTGTTTGCCGAATGCGATTCGACTAATCTGACGGAATGCATGCAGAGTCTCGATACACAGTTCTATCTCGCCGAGGACATCCTGACGAAAGTCGATCGCGCGAGCATGGCCGTGAGTTTGGAAGTGCGCGCGCCCTATCTTGATCCGCGCGTCGCGGAATTCGCGGCATCATTGCCGGCGTCGTACAAATTGCACGGCTACACTTCGAAATACATTCTGAAGAAGGCCGCGAAGGGCTTGGTGCCGCCGTTTGTTTGGCGTCGTGGCAAGAAAGGCTTCGGCGTTCCGTTCGCGAAATGGTTGAAGAACGAGCTGCGTCCGCTGGCCCACGATCTGCTGTCGCCTGAACGTTTGCGGCGCAGCGGAATTTTCAATCCGGCGTACGTCGCTCGCTTGCAGGATGAGCACGCGCGCGGCATCGCGAATCATCGCAAGCTGCTTTGGACTTTGCTTTCATTCGAATTGTGGCGCGAGAGCTTTGTTGAGACGCCAAAGCGAATCGAGACGTCCGTAACGGCGGGCTGATGTGGAGTGCGGTGGCCTGACGCCGCTTCTTCGCGAACCTTTGCGCCTTTGCGACTTGGCGTGAGGTTGATTCACGCAAAGGCGCTAAGCCGCAAAGAAACGCAAATGCCGTCAAGCGAGCGGACTCGAATGCCAATCGATCTCATCACAGCCCACCGCGAACTTTGGAAATACTGCCGCACCCAGGGCCTCGCTGGTTATGATCCTTACGATGGCCTGAACAGTCGATTCTTTCAAGCAACACCTTTCAAGAATTCCCGAACCGCCCGTCTGGCCTGGACTCAATTTCATAAGCGCTCGCCGATCAACTTTCGATCTCTCGCCGGAATTCCGCGCGAGCGAAACGCAAAAGCAATTGCGCTGTTCGCGCTCGCCGCGCTGGCCGATTTTCGGCGCGAGCCGACGAAGGAAAACGAAGTTGAAGCGCGCGAGTTGCTCGACGATCTGATCTGGATGAGCCTGAAAGGCTTCAAAGGCGCGTGCTGGGGCTACAACTTTGATTGGCAATCGCGTTCGTTTTTCGCGCCGCGCGGCACGCCGACGATTGTGCCGACGGCCTTCGCCGCGCGAGCTTTGTGCGAAGCCGCTGAAGTCTTGTCGCGCGATGAATACCTGCCGTTCGCGCGCACGATATGCGATTTCATTCTCAACGACTTAAATCGATCGGAAGAGACCAACGATGAAGTTTGTTTCAGCTATTCGCCTTTAGATCGAACGCGTGTCTTCAATGCGAGCCTGTTCGCCGGCGAGACGCTAGCGGCGGTTGGCAAGCTAACGGGCGAGCAAAGCTTGATCGATTGGGCCAATCGTGCCGCGACGTATGTTGTCAGACGTCAAAGCACCGATGGCTCGTGGGCTTACGGCGCTGATTCACATCAATCGTGGGCGGACAATTTTCATACAGCGTATATTCTGCTAAGTCTGTCGCGCATCAACGACGCCGTGTCAGGACCGGGAGCCGTAGCGACGGAATCAAAGAGCGACTTCGACAACGCTCTCCACCACGGCTACGAATTCTGGAGTGAACGGTTCTTTCTCGCTGACGGCTGGCCCAAATATTTTCCCGATCGTCTCTATCCTTCCGACATTCACTCCGCCGCATCGGCGATCGTTACGCTGGTTGAATTGCGCGGTCGTATTTCATCGACGTTATTGCTCGCAGAAAAGATCGCCGATTGGGCCAACCCGAATCTTCGTGACCCGCAGGGCTTCTTCTATTATCAACGTCGTCGTTTTTATAAGGTTCGCGTCCCTTACATGCGCTGGTCCGAAAGCTGGATGATGTATGCGTTGGCGCGCTTGCGCGAGGCTGCAGAAAAATAGAGCGCCTGAGCATAACCATCCTTTCCGCAAATTGAGTTGACCTAAGGTAAACTCGGGCGGTGATCTACGAGTGGGAACCGAAAAAGGCAAAGGCGAACCTTCGCAAACATCGCGTCTCGTTCGAGGAAGCCGCGACTGTATTCCTCGATCCACTTGCGGTTACCTATCCCGACCCCGATCATTCCGGCGATGAGATGAGAGAAATAACTGTTGGTCATTCAGCGAGGCAGAGAGTAATCTTTCTTTATCATACGCAACGCAGAGATCGCATTCGCATAATTGGCGCTCGGAAAGCCACATCAAGGGAACGCAGACAATATGAAGAAAGCATCGGCAAAGAAAAATAGCGGAGAACTAAGACCTGAATACGACCTTTCAAAACTAAAAGGCGGAGTCCGTGGCAAGTATTACCGGCGAGCAACGGCTGGGACAAACCTCGTACTAATCGACCCGGAATTGAGCGAAGTTTTCCCCGATACTGAGTCCGTAAATCGCGCGCTCCATCTTCTCGCTAACACGGCCGCATCAGTCTCACGAAAAGACCCACAACGAGCTAGGCCTACCGGACGGACGAGGCGAAGGGCATAGCGATCGAGGCGCTCTTGGCGCTCGAGTATTAGGTTGTTGTGAGCACTTAGACGGCTAACTCGGTTCAACTACCTTCAACCATGATTCGACCATTTCGCGGCGTTCATCCACAGATTCACGAAACGGCATTCATCGCTGAGACTGCACAAATCATAGGCGACGTGCATATAGGCGAGCAGGCGTCCGTTTGGTATGGCACGGTCGTGCGCGGCGACATGTTCTATATCCGCATCGGCGATCGCACGAATGTGCAGGACAATTGCGTGCTGCACACGCGCACCGGCGAGAAGCCGACGATTTTGGAAGAAGAAGTCACCATCGGACACAGCGTAACGCTGCACGGCTGTTACATCGAAAGTAAATCTTTGATCGGAATCGGATCGACCGTGTTGGATGATGTGCGCGTGGGGGCGCAATCGTTGGTCGCCGCCGGATCACTTGTGTCACCGGGAACAATCATTCCGCCGCGATCATTGGTCATGGGAATGCCGGCACGAGTGAAGCGGCCGCTGACCGATGAAGAAGTCGCAAGCCTCGATCGCTATTGGCAGAACTATGTCGATTACTCGGCGATCTACTTGAGAGAGCCTGAGCGTTAATTCGCGGCCCGCTCTTAGTCACGATCGCGCTTTGCCGCAAATCGCGCTGCATGTCAGACAACGCTTATCACTTTGTGGATCGCTGGCGCGTTAAAGGCGACGTGACTGAAGTCGCCGACATTCTGGAAGATGCGCCGGCGCTGCCGCGTTGGTGGGGTTCGGTTTATTTCGATGTGAAAGAAGTTGAAGCTGGCGCTAAGCACGGCATTGGCAAACTGATTACTTTGCACGCGGGCGGTTGGTTGCCGTACACGCTGCGCATAAATTTTCGGACTGTCGAATCGAATTACCCGAATGGCTTTGCGATGGAGGCAACCGGTGATTTGGAAGGAAAAGGCATCTGGACGTTCGAGCAGGATGGCGACTTCGTCAATGTCACTTACGACTGGACCATCAAAGCGAACAAACCAATCATCGAGAAGCTTTCATTTCTGCTAAAGCCGATCTTTCGATCCAATCACAATTGGACCATGCGACGCGGCGAAGAGAGTTTGGCGCTCGAGTTATTGCGCCGTCGCGCGAAATCGGAAAAAGAAGCGGCATGCATTCCGCCGGCACCGCGGCCTTCGCTCGTGGTGCGACTTTTGGGACTCAGCAAGTGATCTGAAAGTACGTCCGAAATGCTTGAACTCTATTTCATCCTTTATCGCATCCCGAAGATGATGACCCGGCTTGCGCGGGAGCGGAATCGAAGCGCGGTCAAGTGGAGTTTGATTGGCATCGGAGCCTGGATCGGGGCTGAAGTCTTTGTCGCGTTTGCCATGGGAATCGTCCATGGAATTGGAGTTACACTCTGGGGATGGCCACTCCATTGGCAGGCTTACAGCATTGTCACTTATGTACTTGCACTCGTATCCGCGCTAGTCAGCGTCACAATTATGTCGGGCCTATTAAGCAACAAGACGGCCGATGAAGCTTTTCAACTTCCGCCCCCACCTCCGGACTTTCACAATTCTCAACACATTGAGTAATTGACACGAATGATCGCCTGGATTCCCGATCTGCTCTATATCAACCGACGTTTCCAACGCGGCGTCGCGCTGGTTTGTGATGAAGGCGGCACGATCGCGAAGCTCGCGCGCGTCGGCGAATTACGCGACGAAAAGAAAATCAATCTGGCGCGTCGCGCGATTCTCCCAGGCATGGTCAACGCCCACTCGCACGCGTTTCAGCGAGTTATTCGGGGCAAGACTGAGTATCGGACTTCCGAGCGCGATAGCTTCTGGACGTGGCGCGAGATGATGTACTCGGCGGCCACGCGCTTGACGCCTGAGGACATTTACGACGCGTCGCGCATGGCGTTCCTCGAGATGGCCTTGAGTGGAATCACCGCGGTCGGCGAGTTTCACTATCTGCACCACGCACCCGACGGAAAGCCTTACGACGATCCAAACTTGCTCGCGAAAGAAGTCATTCGCGCGGCGAGCGATGTGGGATTAAGGATTGCACTGCTGAGAGTTGCCTACGCGCGGTCCGGCTTTCAAACTGAAGCGAATCCGAAGCAGGCGAGATTCATCGAGGCCGATTCTGAAATTTATTTAAAGAACCTGGAAGCGTTGGCCAAGAGTGTCAGAAGCCCGACCGTGAGGGAGGGCCTCGTTACGAGGGATGCCCTCCCTAACGGTCGGGCTTCTGACACCGTCTGGATCGGCGTCGCTCCGCACAGTATCCGCGCGGTTCCTCTGCCCTATCTAAAAGAAGTCATCGCCTATGCAAACGAGAAAGACTTGAAGGTGCACATGCACGTCGCAGAACAGCCGGCTGAAGTCTCAGCGGGCATCGAAGAGCATGGCCGCACGCCAGTCGCACTCCTCGAAACAGAAGGTTTGTTGAGCGATCGATTCACAGCCGTGCACGCGATTCACGTGACGCCAAAGGCGATTCCTTCATTCGCAAAGACCGGCGCGATGGTTTGCGCCTGCCCGACCACTGAGCGGAATCTCGGGGATGGCGTCGTGCCGGCAGACGAATATTTGAAGAACGGTGTCGCGATTTGTTTGGGCACGGACAGCCACGCGCAGATTGATCTTCTCGAAGATGCGCGCGAGCTTGAATACCACTTGCGCTTGCAGAAGCTCGAGCGCGCCGTGCTCGATCACCAGTCTCAAGCCTCAAGTCTCAAGTCCCAGGGACTGGCCGCGCTTCTCTTCGATTGCGCGACTGTCAACGGCGCACGCAGCATCGGCGCGCCGAACGGATCTCTGGAAGCGGGCAAACCGGCAGACTTCTTTACTATCGACCTCGAAGATCCTTCGATCGCAGGAGCATCAACTGATGATTTGCTGCCCACGATTGTTTTTTCGTCATCGCGCGCAGCCGTACGCGAAGTCGTCGTTGGCGGAAAGCCGATCGTTTCCGAAGGCCAGCATCTGATTCAGGAAGAAGTCGTCGAGCGATTCGGTGAATTGCAGAAGAAACTGTGGAGTTGAATTTTGGAGTGCGTCTTAGCGGAGCGCGGGCATCCCTGCCCGCATGAGCGCGAAGCGCGAAACAATATGAGCGCCTGCGGCGCTTTGCGGACAAGATGTCCGCGCTCCGCCGCGTGCACATCATGACCGTCGAACAAACACTCGCCGATCTTGTCGCGATCGATTCCGTTTCATCACGATCGAACGCGGAAATGATTTCGTATCTGGAAACCCGTTGCGCGGCGTTTGGGTTCGAAACCAAAACCTTTTCTCACATCGATGAAAACGGGATCGAAAAAATAAATCTCGTTGCATTTACCTCAGGACAAGAATCAAAATCGCAGCCGCCGCTAAGCGCGAGCGGCGCAGTCCAAATTGAACTCACGCTCGTCGGCCATACCGACACGGTCCCTTATGATCCAAACTGGATCGAGGCGCTTACCCTAACCGAGAAAGACGGGAAGTTGTTCGGCCGGGGCGCGTGCGACACGAAAGCTTTCATCGCCGCGGCATTGACGGCAATCGAACCTATCGATCTTGGTCGATTGAAGAAACCACTCGCGCTCGTCTTCTCCTCAGATGAAGAGATTGGTTGTCTCGGCGCGAAGCGTCTGGCAGATGCGAAGCCGTTCACCGCGCGTTACGCGATTGTCGGCGAACCAACTTCGCTGCAACCGATGCGCGCCGGCAAAGGTTACTGTCTCGCCGAATTCATCATACGCGGGACTGAAGCTCACAGCGCTTATCCGCAGCTTGGCGCCTCGGCAATTTTTCGCGCGGCACGGTTGATCGAGCAAATCGAAAAGATCGCGGACCAGCTAAAAGAAGATCAGCGCGAAGGTTTCGAGCCGCCTTACACGACGTTGAATATCGGAGTAATCAAAGGCGGCACGGCCAAAAACATCGTCGCGGGCGAATGTCGATTCACACTCGAGTGGAGGACAATTCCGGGACAGGCATCCGCTCACGTGTTGAATCTCGTCGGGCAATCAATCGACGAATTGAAGAAAGACGATTCCGAGTTTCTTTGTGAGATCGACGCCCACCGTTTTGATGAAAGCTTTGAAACACCCGCGGACTCGCCTTTAGTTGAATTTCTTGAACGCGCATCCGGCCAATCATCAGCCACGGTCGCATTCGGCACTGAAGCTCCCAGCATGATCTCGCTCGGCGCGGACGCAGTCGTTTTTGGCCCCGGCGACATCCGCGTGGCGCACCGCACTGGTGAGTTTGTTCCGCTTCGTCAACTCAACCAATGCGTACAAGTTCTACGTCAAGCAATTGAAAAGTTCTGCGGTTAATCTGCTCGCACAAACCTTTTAGGCAACCGCGCGCGTAACGCAATCCTCGAATCAAGCGTTATAATTCTTACCATCATTTGTTCTGAGAGGCATTCTTTGAATTACTTGAAAACCCTAAGACTTTCGCGGATTTTACCGGCCGCCGTTATCTCGATCTTCATTTTAAGCGGCGCCTCGTGGCGCGCGGCCAATGCCCAGACCGACAACTCGCCGTTTCCGCAGGCCACCGAGCTTCAGCAGGGAGCACCGCTGACGAATCAGGAATTCGTGCGGCTGCTTTATCAATTGCCGCAGCATCCGGAAGGGCGCGAGCAGCTGGAAGATCAGGTCAGGAAGCGCGGCATCGCGTTTCCGATCACGCCCGGATTGCGATCGTTGATCGCGACCAAGAGCGGCAACGACGCTTCGTTGATTCACACTTTGGAAGAAGCCGATCGCCGGCGTGCGAATCCGACGGTCGCGACGCTGCCGCCGATCGCCGAAGCGACCGAACTGCTGGAGCGCGCGCGCAAGGCGACACTGGGCGCGTCCGAAACCATGCCGGACTATCTGGTAAAGCAAAACATCATTCGCTCGCATGCCTACGGCCAGAGCAAGAACTGGGCGGCGTACGATCGGTTGAGCATCGCCGTGAGCTATCGCCAAAGCGCGGGTGAGGATTACAAGCTGCTTACTGTGAATGGAGTTCCGGCGACCCAAGATCAGAGTTATGGAATGAAACTGGGCGGCACAATTTCGACCGGCGAATACGTGACCGCGCTAATCGAATTATTCAAGCCTGAGAGCCGCGCCGAATTCACTCCGATTGATACAGACACCCTGCGTGGGCATCGAACAATCATTTACCAGTACGAAGTGAAGAAAGAGTTTTCGCATCAGTCTCTCGGCTGGGGCGAGGGCGGATCGATCAGGCAGGAAACGATCTCAGGGTATCGAGGGCGCATCTGGATCGATCGAGAAACGTATCGGGTATTGCGCCTGGAAGACGTGAGCACGGAAATCGATCCCACTTTTCCGATCACCGCGGCCAGCAAAGTCATCGACTACGATTGGGTTTCGATCAATGAACAGCAGCATCTGCTGCCCGCTCATGCGGTCGTTGAATTGACTGATCGTTATCGAGGTCAAACCGAACAGACGCGAAACGAAATACTGTTCCGCGGTTACCGCAAGTTCGGCGCGGAAGTGAAGATCATCGATATCGATGAAAAGGATTTTCCGCCAGACAAGCCGGAAGACGAACCGAAGAAACCTGAGACGCCGCCGGTTTTGAAACAAGCGCCGGTTAAGAAGCCATGAAAGACGTCGTGGGCAGTAGCCTAACCGTAAGGCTACTGCTCCGACTCGAGGTACTTCCTGATTCCCGCGAAGATATCTCTCCGTGAAGACACGCAAGATGCGCGTGCGACATCAAACCGGATGACCTCAATCAGTACTGTCTGAAAGTTGTGTTGCCGGGGAATTAGCCCGACCGTCAGGGAGGGCTCAGCATTGAATCGTTGCCAAATGAGCCCTCCCTCACGGTCGGGCTAGTGCCCCGACTCTGTAGCAACACAACTCTCGGACACTACCCTCAATCCAAGTTGGCTGACGGGCATTTAAGACTCTGATAAACTCGCGCCACTTATGAAGAGTCTTATTGGGATAACCACTTTTGGTTTCGCTTTGATCGCCTTCGCGCAATTCACTGCGCCAAACGTTTTGGCTCAGAATTCACTGACCCAAGCGCAAGCGTCGCATTTTGCCAAGCTCGCCCTGAGGTGCGTGCAAAAGGAATATCCAAACAAGCCCGATCACACGATCAACGACGGCGAAGATGTGCGCAGCCCGCGCGCGATGCATCCGGCGTTTTATGGTTGCTTTGATTGGCATTCGACGGTGCATGGCCACTGGATGCTGGTGCGTTTGTTGAAAATGTTCCCGAGCATGCCCGAGGCGAGCGACATCCGCCGCGCACTTAATTCAAATCTCAGTGAGAAGAATATCGCCGGCGAAGTCGCTTATCTCAAGCAGGCAAATCGCGCTTCGTTTGAACGAACTTACGGCTGGGCCTGGCTGCTGAAACTAGCCGAAGAGTTGCACGGTTGGAACGATGAAGACGGTAAGCGCTGGTCACGCCATCTTCAGCCGCTTGCTGACGCGTTTGTCGAAAAGTATCTCGCGTTTTTGCCCAAGCAGAATTATCCGATTCGCACCGGCGTGCATCCGAACACAGCATTCGGTTTGGCGTTCGCGTTGGATTACGCGCGCGCCGTCGGCGATCCAAAATTGACGGTGCTGATTATCGAGCGCAGCCATGCTTACTTTGGCCACGACGTAAACTATCCGGCAGCATGGGAACCCGGCGGCGAGGATTTCTTTTCACCGGCGTTGATGGAAGCGGACCTGATGCGGCGGGTAATGCCGAAGGCGGAGTTCGCTGCTTGGTTTCATCGATTTCTGCCCGGCCTGACGCGCAATCAGCCGAAAGAGCTTTTGCAGCCGGCCATCGTTACGGATCGAACTGATCCGAAGCTGGTGCATCTGGATGGATTGAATCTCAGCCGCGCGTGGTGCATGAAGAGCATCGCGGCGGCTTTGCCTGTGAACGATCCGGCGCGAAAAATCCTGGCGCGTTCAGCCGCGGCTCATGCGAACGCCGCCCTACCGTTCATCGCCAGCGGCAACTATGAAGGCGAGCACTGGTTGGCATCGTTCGCCGTGTTCATGCTTTCGACTCCGACGCCTTAGCGATTCGCTTCAAATTCTTCGGGAGTAATCGCGTACTGCACGACGTCCATACCGTAGTAGGACGTGCGCATCTCAAGGTGCATGCCGATTTTTTCCATCACGTGAATTGAAGCGGTATTCTCGGGCTTCGCTATCGCGACGATACGCGCGAACCGATGCGTTTCGAATCCGTAACTCAAGCTGGCGCGCCCCAGTTCGGTCGCGAAGCCTTTGCCCCATTGCGCCTTTGCCAGGTGATAAACGACTTCCGGCGTTCCGAATAGCGAGCGCAAGCCGCCGAATCCGACGAACTCGCCGCTCGCTTTTTCTTCGACAACCCAACGGCCGAACCCGTGGCGCTGCCAGTGCGCGATGATGCTGTTCAGTGCTTTTTCGGCGACGGCCCGATCTTTCGGTTGGCCGTCTTCGACGTAACGCATCACATCTGCGTCGGCCAGCAACACTGCGAGATCGCTCAGATCCTCAGGCCGAAACATTCTCAGACGCAACCGATCGGTTTCGATTACCCGTGTGAAGTCGAATCTCGCGTGGGCAAGCGGTGTTTTCTGACTCATCGGTTTATACTTAAAGACGAAAACATTCGCGAATAGTTACTAGAAAGGTCTAAATAGACAAAGATTCGATGAGCGAAACGATTTCACAACGAGAAAATCAGATGCGATTCGATGGCCGCATCCTGTTTCTGACGGAAGACACGTCTTTGATTCGCCAACAACTCGAAGCGAAGGGCGACGCCGCGAAGGGTCTCGAAGATCAATTAGCAACGAGGTTAGCCAAAGACGATCTGCCATTGATGAACAACATCTCGACGGACGAGATTACGCCCGGTTGGGTTTGTTTCTACTATGACGAGACGTTGGGCCAATACGTCTACGTCGGCATGCGCGACGGTGCGGTGAAGAAGGATGAAGTGAAGACCGGCGGCTTCGCGGTCGTCGTCTCGGGCTTGTCGAAGGGCTGTGGCTCATCGCGCGAGACTGCGCCTTATGCCGAGAAGTGGGCGGGAATTCAACTGGTGATCGCCAAGAGCATTGAAAAGATTTACGGCCAGAATTCGCAGAACATCGGGCTGTTGACGTCGACTGATTTCGACTTGATCGAACGAATTAGAGGCGGCGAGGAAATCGCGCTCGACGAATTCACAAAAGGTCTGGATCCGATCTCGAGAGACATTGTTCAATACGGCGGGTTGTTCAATTACAACAAAGCACGTCTGGCGGGCGAAGTATCGACTCCGGCGCTCAACGATGAGTCTGCTCGTTTAGCGGCGGCACTTGTGCCGCCCGCGTCGGGACAAGTCCTGACTCTAAACGTCTCTGGCGGGAAGTGTCGCCCAATGAACATCGTCGAAAAAATCATCGCGCGTCACGCATTCGTCAAAGCCGGCACCGTCGGCGTTGAGTCGGTGAAACCCGGCGACGCCTTGTTCGCGTTAGCCGACGTGCGCTTCTCGCATGAATACGTCACGCCGATGGCCGCTTCGCTTTTTACTCAAGCATTGGGGCCAGAGGCGAAGGTGAGCGAGCCTGAATCGGTTTTTGCTTTCCGCGATCATCTGACGTTCCTCGGCAAAGTCATGTCGCCGAAGCATCGCGAGATGGGCCTGCTGGAAAAAGCCGAAGGATTGGCGACGACGCAGGAAAGTTTTACCGATCACCAGGGCATCAAGCTCTACGGCGAAAATCCTGAAGGTGGTTCGGAAGCGATCTGTCACAACGCAGTCGTTGAAGACCTCGCACTGCCCGGACAGATCGTAATCGGCACTGACTCGCACACGTGCATGGCCGGGGTGCTCGGTTGCTTTGCATTCGGCGTCGGCTCAACCGACATGGCGAACGCGTGGTACACGAAAGACATTCGCATCCGCGTGCCGGAAACTGTGAAGTACGTTTTGAAGGGCAAGAAGCGTGCGGACGTCGCAGCGAAGGATGTGATGCTTTACATCCTGGCAACTGATTACATGAAATCTAGCAAAGGCATCGGCAAAGTTCTGGAGTTCGCCGGCGAAGATTTGATGAACTGGCCCATGGACGAGCGCGCGACCTTAACGAATATGTCAGTCGAGGCTGGCGGATTCACCGGAATTATTGAACCCGACGAAGCGACGCTCGCCTACATTGTAACGATGCGCGGGCTCGACGCCGACGAAGTGCGCAAGGGATTTGTCTACAGCGACACCGATGCTGAATACGCCGCCGTCTTTGAAATCGATCTCGATGAGATTCGTCCCATGGTGGCGCTGCCCGGCGATCCCCGTAACGGAATTCCGATCGATGCACTTGATGGAGAAGTTCGAATAGATGCCGCGTATGGCGGCAGTTGCACCGGCGGCAAAATGGCCGACATGGACATGTACGCGCGCGTCTTGCAGAACGCGCTGGCCCACGGCAAGCGCGTCGCGCCGGGAGTCCATCTCTACCTGCAGTTTGGATCGCAGAAGATCAAGCAATATGCCCGGGAAAAGGGCTACATCGAAATCTTCACTGAAGCCGGCGCCGAACTTATTGACCCGAGTTGCGGTGCTTGCATAAACGCCGGGCCCGGCGCCTCGAAGACGGCGGAAACCGTAACTGTCAGTGCGCAAAATCGAAACTTCCCCGGCCGCAGCGGCCCGGGCAAGCTATATCTCGCCTCGCCTTACGTCGTGGCGGCATCGGCTATTGCTGGGAAAATAGTCGAGCCGGATGAGTATCTGGCGTAGATAGCTGTTAATTCCCCTCGTCTCGTGTATCATATCGCCGCTTTTCCAATCCCAATTTGCTTTCAGTTGAGGAGCATTTCTAACTGAACCCCGAAGGAGTGACCCCGAAATGTTAAGAAATACTTTCTTAGTTCTTTGTGTGCTTTGTGCCGCCATCCTGGTCGGCTGTAGCAAGACCGAAACCGGCAACGGCAACATGGCCACGAATAATTCGAATAAAGGCACCGGCACGACCAGCACTACCGGCACGACGTCCACTGGCGACAAGATCGGCATTCCGGAATGCGACGATTTCATCGCTAAGTACGAAGCCTGCGTTTCCGGCAAAGTTCCGGAGGCGGCCCGCGCGTCATACCAGACTGCAC
>Ga0075426_10000031_pt1 | contig 118322 bp, 124 predicted proteins | sample SoiMethybrSBSTD5_FD_75304 | JGI IMG/M metagenome (GOLD analysis project Ga0075426, IMG submission 75304) | Bulk soil microbial communities from a Populus tree surrounding site in Tennessee, USA - Soil MetaG P. TD hybrid SBSTD5 | ecosystem: Environmental > Terrestrial > Soil > Tree plantation... | reverse complement strand
GAAGCGAGCTCGCGGTGCACCTGGCTCTCGGTGGTGCGCGCGCCGATCGCGCCCCAGGAGACGAGATCGCCGATGTATTGCGGCGAGATCACGTCGAGGAACTCGCAGCCCGCCGGCACGCCGAGCTCGTTGATGCGAACGAGCAGGTCGCGCGCGATGCGCAGGCCCTCGTTGATGCGGAAGCTGCCGTTCAGGTAGGGATCGTTGATGAGCCCTTTCCAGCCCACGGTGGTGCGCGGCTTCTCGAAGTACACGCGCATCAGCAGCTCGAGCTCGCCCGCGTGGCGCTTCCTTTCCGCGGCGAGCCGCTCGGCATAGGCGAGCGCCGCCTGCGGATCGTGGATCGAGCACGGTCCCATCACGACGAGCAGGCGCTCGGAGCGGCCGGCGAGCAGGTGTCGCACCTGGCGGCGCGTCTCGGTCACGAGCGCCTCTACCGGCGTGCCCTGGATGGGAAAGAAGCGGATCAGGTGCTCCGGCGGCGGCAGCGGGACGATGTTCTCGATGCGCTCATCGTCGGTGAGCGAAGTCTTGTCCGCGGGGACGGTGGCGAGGTAGTTGTCGACAGGCGTGGTCACGTTTTTCCTTCCCAAAAACAAAAACCGCCAGGCTTTCGGCGCTGGCGGTTCTGGTCTGAGTCTAAGGGTTGAGCTTAGCCGGTTCCGTCCGCCAGCAGGCAGTGGAAGTGAAAGCAGAAGCCAAAAAACCGGCGCGTCATCGTCGGCATTGAAGCATGGCGGCCCTTCGGCTGTCTACTTGGGCCAGAGCACCATCTGCGTACAGCGAAAGAGCGCGATCTTCGCGCCGCTACCCTCCACCGTGACCACGGCGTCCCAGACCTGCGTGGTGCGCCCCCGGTGCAGCGGCGTCGCGCGGCAAACGATCGCACCGTCGCGCGCCGTGCCGAGGAAGTTGGCCTTCAGCTCGATCGTCGTGAAGCCGCTCGCCCCTTCGGGCAGCGCCGCCACGCAACCGTAGCCGCAGCTCGTGTCGGCGAGCGCGACCACCGAGGCGGCATGCAGGTACCCATTCGGGGCCATCACCTGACGATTCACGGCGAGGCGGCTCTCCACCAGCGCGGGGCTCACCGTGAGAATTTCCACGCCGAGATGTCCCGGAAGATGGCCGGCGCCGAAACTCTGGAAGTGCTCGCGCGTTGTAGTAGTCATGCGACGAAATGTAGCCGATTGGCACTCGGCAGCCCGGGCTGCCAGGCGCGGTGTTTGCTACGAACCGAGCGTCATGTTAGTTTTTTCAACACAAGAAGCAGCCAAGAGAGGTGCCGCATGTCCGCAAGCGTGAGCATTCCGATCGCCGGCTTCAAGGACGTCTACGACCTGCCCTCCGTGGAGAAAGCGCTGCAGGAGCTCTCGCCCTCGGCGAACGAAGCTCTGCGCGCCATCTACGAGAAGATGCTGCGCCTCGGCGGCCAGCGCTTCACCGTGAAGCCTTCCGCGCTGCCGGAGATGGAAGGACTTTTCGAGGAGCTGCCGAATTTCCGCGCGGTGCTGGAAGACATCCGCAAGCACCTCGCGCTCTGCGTGGATTCGAACGACTCGATCGAGCTGCCGCCCATGCTGCTCCTCGGCGAGCCGGGCATCGGCAAGACGCATTTCGCGCGCAAGCTCGCGCACCTGCTCGGCACGGGCTTCGGCTTCGTGCCGATGAGCTCGCTCACGGCCGGCTGGGTGCTCTCGGGCGCGTCATCGCAATGGAAGAACGCGAAGCCGGGCAAGGTGTTCGACACGTTCCTGAACGGCGAGTACGCCAATCCGGTCATCGTCGTCGACGAGCTCGACAAGGCGAGCTCGGACGGCCAGTACGATCCGCTCGGCGCGCTCTATGAGCTGCTGGAAGTCGAGACGGCCACGCGCTTCGTCGACGAGTTCGTCGAGCTGCCGATCGACGCCTCGGGCGCGGTGTGGCTGGCGACGGCGAACGACCCGGCGCGCATCCCCGAGCCGCTGCTCAACCGCCTTACCGTGTACGAGATCGACGCCCCCGATGAGACCGGATCGCTGCGCATCGCGACGACCATCTACCGCGAGGTGCGCAACGCCCACGACTGGGGCCGGCAATTCCCGGAAACGCCCGGGGTCGAGACGCTCGAGAAGCTCGCCTCGCTCGCGCCGCGCGAAATGCGCCGCGCCGTGCAGTCGGCGTTCGGCACGGCCAAGCTCGCCGGCCGCACCGAAGTCGAGCCCGACGATGTGCAGCTTGGCCGCGGCGGCCGCCGGCACAAGATCGGTTTTTAGGACCGCGTGACTTCTAAATAAGAAAAGCTGGATTCCCGCTTTCGCAGGAACGACGGAGAGAGCTTCTAGACCCGTTGCTCGACCCAGGACCTTACCGACTGTAGCGCCCCGGCGAGGGCCGCCGGGTTGGTGCCACCGGCCTGCGCCATGTCGGGGCGCCCGCCGCCTTTGCCGCCCACTTGTTGGGCAACGTAATTGACGAGCTCCCCCGCCTTGACCCTCGCGGTCAGATCCGCCGTGACGCCGGCAACGAGCGACACCTTGCCGTCGTTCACGGCGCCGAGCACGATCGCCGCCGACTTGAGCCGGTCCTTCAGCCGGTCGACCGTCTCGCGCAGTGTCTTGGCGTCCGCGTCCTCGAGTGTCGCGGCGAGCACCTTGGCGCCTTTCACGTCCACGGCCTGGGAGGCGATGTCCTGCCCGGGCCCGGAGAGCAGCTTCAGCCGCAGGCGCGCGAGCTCCTTCTGCAGATTCTTGTTGTCTTCCTGCAGCGACAGGGCGCGCTTCCGGAGCTGATCGAAATCCACGTTCTGGAAGCCGAACTGCGCGGCCAGCTCGCCGACCTGCTGCTCCATCTGCTGCACCCAAGCAAGCGCAGCTTCGCCCGTCGTCGCTTCCACACGCCGCACGCCGGCGGCGATGCCCGACTGCTCGATGATCTTGAAGAAGCCGATGTCACCCGTGCGCGTGACGTGCGTGCCGCCGCAGAATTCGCGCGAGGTGCCGATGTCGAGCACGCGCACTTCGTCGCCGTACTTCTCGCCGAAGAGCATCATCGCCCCCGAGCTCTTTGCCTGCTCGAGCGGCATGATCTCGGCGCGCGTCGGCGTGTTCTTGACGATCTCGTCGTTCACTTGGGCCTCGACGCGGCGGACCTGCTCGTCGCTGAGCGGCTTGTCGTGCGAGAAGTCGAAGCGCGTCTTCTCGGCGTCGACGAGCGAGCCCTTCTGCTGCACGTGCGGGCCGAGGACGTCACGCAGCGCCTTGTGCATGAGATGGGTCACCGAGTGGTTGCGCATCGTGCGGCTGCGAAGCGCGATATCGACGCGCGCCTCCACGGTGTCGCCGACCTTCAGCGTGCCGGTCTTCAATCTCCCTTGATGACCGAATACCTCGGCCTGGATCTTCCGCGTATCGGCGACCTCGAACGTGCCCTGCGAGCCGACCAGCTCGCCGCGGTCGCCGACCTGCCCGCCGGATTCGGCATAGAACGGGGTGCGATTAAGGACCACGGTGCCCGATTCGCCGCTCTTCAACGCCGGGACCTGCGTCCCCTCGTTGTAGAGCGCGACGACCTTGGCCGATAGCGCGAGCGTGTCGTAGCCGTGGAACTCGGTCTTGCGGCCCGAATATTCGAGCCCGGCGGCGGCGACGAACTTCGACGCGGCGCGTGCGCGCTCCCGCTGCTGCTCCATGGCCGCCTCGAATCCCGCCATGTCGATCATCACAGCGCGCTCGCGGCAGATATCGGCCGTGAGATCCACCGGGAACCCGTAGGTGTCGTACAGGCGAAAGACGGTCTCGCCGTCGAGCAGGCGCTCGCCGGAAGCGAGCGCGGACTCGAGCACGCCCATGCCGTTCTCGAGCGTCTCGGCGAAGCGTTCCTCCTCCTGCTTGAGGACATCGGCCACACGTTCCTTCGCGCCGCGCAGCTCCGGATATGCCTCGCCCATCGCCTTGTCGAGATCGGACACGAGGCGATAGAAGAACGGCTCCTTCTGGCCGAGCTTGTAGCCGTGCCGGATGGCGCGGCGGATGATCCGGCGCAGCACGTAGCCGCGCCCCTCGTTGCCCGGAATCACGCCGTCGACCACGAGGAAGCTGCAGGCGCGGATGTGGTCCGCGATAACGTTGAGCGACGGGCTGCTGAGCTCGCGCGTGTGCGTCTCGCGCGCCGCCGCCTTGATCAGGTCCTGGAACAGATCGATGTCATAGTTCGAGTGCTTGCCCTGCAGCACCGCGGCGATGCGCTCGAGGCCCATGCCGGTATCGACCGAGGGCTTGGGCAGCGGATTCATCTTGCCCTGCTCGTCCCGGTTGTATTGCATGAAGACGAGGTTCCAGATCTCGATGTAGCGGTCGCCGTCGGCATCCGCCGACCCGGGCGGCCCGCCTGCGATGCCGGGACCGTGGTCGTAGAAGATCTCGCTGCACGGGCCGCACGGGCCGGTGTCGGCCATCTGCCAGAAGTTATCGGACTGGAATTTGGCGCCGCCCGGCTTGTCGCCGATGCGCACGCAGCGCTCCTTCGGCACGCCGACCATCTTCGTCCAGAGGTCGTAGGCCTCGTCGTCGGTCTGGTAGACCGTGGTCCAGAGCCGCTCCGGCGGCAGCTTGTACACCTTCGTGAGCAACTCCCAGGCGAAGCCGATCGCATCCTTCTTGAAGTAATCGCCGAACGAGAAATTGCCCAGCATCTCGAAGAACGTGTGGTGCCGCGCGGTGTAGCCGACGTTCTCGAGGTCGTTGTGCTTGCCGCCGGCACGGAGGCTGCGTTGCGCGGTGGTGGCGCGCTTGTAGGAGCGCTTGTCCTTGCCGAGGAACACGTCCTTGAACTGCACCATGCCGGAGTTGACGAAGAGCAGCGTCGGGTCATTCGCCGGCACGAGCGAGCTCGAAGGCACGATGCTGTGGCCCTTCGAGCGGAAATACTCGAGGAAGCTCGAGCGGATCTCGCTTGACTTCATCGGACCATTCTACCTGCTCGAGCCGAGAGGCCCGCCGGACGACAGCGCGGCAAAAAGCCCGGAGCGCCGCGGTCGCTCCGGGAACTCCCCGCTATGCGTTGATGCGGCCGTACTTCAAGAGTCGTGCTCTCACTGCGGCCATGGTGCGCTCGTGCGCGGCCGCGAGCTCCTGCAGCGCGCGTCCGGCATCGAACGCGGCGAGAAGCTTGCGATCTTCTTCTTCCGTCCACGGCTCGCCGGTCTTCGGCGGCAGCTGCGCCTTCCTGCGCTCGAAGCGCTCCATGCGCTCGAGCGCCGAGGCTGCTTCGTACAGTGCGCGCACGACGAGCGGCCGTTGGTACGCGCTTTGCGCTGGAAACACTTCGCCGGTCTCCGGGTCCACGCCATTCGCGAGCGAGCGCACGACTGCCAATGCTTGTGCCTGTTCCATTACGTTCACCTCCTCTCCGCAGTTAAGCCTGCACAGGGATGAACGCGCGGCGCTGCTGACGGCGCACAACGCGCGCAATTAAATACGCCCGGATAAATTCAATCGCTCTCTGCGAGCGCGAGCGCGCGGCGGATCGTCTCGTACGAGAAACCACGGCTCTGAAGAAAACGCGCGCGCCGCGCTTTTTCCTGGCGCGTCGCGGCGGGTGTCGAATACTTGCGCGCGAGGATGACACGTGCGCGCTCGTCCTCGCCCTCGCTCGACACGCGCTCGGCGATGACGTCGGCCACGCCATGGGCCTTCAGGTCCTGCCGGATCTTTGCCGCGCCGTACTTGCGCGCAAGCCAATGGGCACGCGTCTCGGCGTAGCGTTCGTCGCTCAGCTGCCTGCGGCTCGCGAGCTCATCGAGCATCGACTCGAGCGCACGCGGCGATTCGGCGTGCGGCGCAAGCTTGCGCGCGAGCTCAGCGCGCGAATGCTCGCGCCGTGCGAGGTAGCGCAGCGCACGCACCTTGAGCTCGCTCGGCGTATCGGGCCGCTCGGGCTTCACCGTGCGCGGCTGTGCTGCTGCTAGGCGCTGCCTCCGCGCTTGCGCGTCGAGAGATGCTCGACTTTCTTGTCCGGCGCCGGCTCCTCGACCTTGTCAGCCGCGGCGATCGGGGCCGCACGCATGACGCCGGCCTTTTCCCGGATCTTGGCCTCGATCTCGCGCGCGAGCTGCGGATTTTCCTTGAGGAAGTCGCGCGCGTTGTCCTTGCCCTGCCCGAGGCGATCGGCTCCGTAGACGTACCAGGCGCCGGACTTCTCGAGCACGCCGAGGTTCACGCCGATCTCGAGCACCTCGCCTTCGCGCGAGATGCCTTCGCCGTAGAGGATGTCGAACTCGGCCTGCTTGAAAGGCGGCGCCACCTTGTTCTTCACCACCTTGACGCGCGTCTCCGAGCCGATGACCTCGTCGCCCTTCTTGATCGAGCCGATGCGCCGGATGTCCATGCGCACCGAGGCGTAGAACTTGAGCGCATTGCCGCCGGTGGTCGTCTCCGGGTTGCCGAACATGACGCCGATCTTCATGCGGATCTGGTTGATGAAGATCACCAGCGTGTTCGTGCGCTTGATGTTGGCGGTGAGCTTTCTTAGCGCCTGGCTCATGAGCCGCGCCTGCAGCCCCATCTGCGGCTCGCCCATCTCGCCCTCGATTTCCGCCTTCGGCGTGAGCGCGGCGACCGAGTCGATGACGATCACGTCGACCGCGCCCGAGCGCACCAGCATGTCCGCGATCTCGAGCGCCTGCTCGCCGGTATCGGGCTGCGAGATGAGCAGGTCTTCGGTCTTCACGCCGAGCTTCGCCGCGTAGGTGATGTCGAGCGCGTTCTCCGCGTCGATGAACGCCGCCGTGCCGCCCGCCTTCTGCATCTCGGCGATCACCTGGAGCGTGAGCGTGGTCTTGCCGGAGGACTCCGGACCGTAGATTTCGACCACCCGGCCGCGCGGCAGACCGCCGACGCCGAGCGCGAGATCGAGGCCGAGCGAGCCGGTGGACACCACTTCGATGTCCTTGATCGCCTCCGCGTCCATCTTCATGATCGAGCCCTTGCCGAACTGCTTCTCGATCTGGGAAAGCGCGGCGGCTAATGCCTTAGACTTGTTGTCATCCATTCGATGTACCTCTTGTTCTAGCAATGTCGGCATCTAACGGCAGGTCCTCGGGTTGCAAGAGGCTGGGCCAACACCGGATACTGTATAAACGTCCATGATTGTGGGTCCGTTGACCGGCGTCTGTCAACCCTGAAGAAAAACCTTAGGAGACAAAACGATGGCTAAAGTCGCGTTCCTCGGCCTCGGCGTCATGGGCTATCCGATGGCGGGTCACCTGCGCAAGAAGGGCGCGCACGAGGTCACGGTGTACAACCGCACCGCGGCGAAGGCGCAGCAATGGGCGAAGGAATACGGCGGCAAGCACGCGGCCACCCCGCGCGAGGCGGCAAAGGAGTGCGACTTCGTCATGATGTGCGTCGGCAACGACGACGACGTGCGCTCGGTCGTTTATGGTGACAGCGGTGCGCTCGCCGGCATGAAGCGCGGCGCGATCCTCGTCGACCACACCACCGCCTCGGCGATGCTCGCGCGCGAGCTTCACGCCAAGGCGAAGGAGAAGGGCATCGGCTTCGTCGACGCACCGGTGTCGGGCGGCCAGGCGGGCGCGGTGAACGGCCAGCTCGGCATCATGTGCGGCGGCGATGCCGCCGACTTCGAGCGCGCGAAACCGGTGATCGACGTCTACGCGAAGATGGCGGCGCTCATCGGCGGAGCCGGCGCCGGGCAGCTCACCAAGATGGTGAACCAGATCTGCATCGTCGGCCTTGCGCAGGCGCTCGCCGAGGCGCTCGCGTTCGCCAAGCGCAACCAGCTCGACCTGGAGAAGGTCATCTCCGTCATCTCCAAAGGCGCCGCGCAGTCCTGGCAGATGGAGAACCGCTGGAAGCCGATGAGCGAGCTCAAGGCGGAGGGCTTCGGCTTCGCGATCGAATGGATGCGCAAGGACATGGGCATCTGTCTCGCGCAGGCAAGAGCGAGCGGCGCGCGCCTGCCGGTGGCGGCGCTCGTCGATCAGTTCTATGCGCACCTCGAGGCGCGCGGCGGCAAGCGCTGGGACAGCACCGCGGCGCTCATCCAGCTGCTGCTCAAGGACTGAGCCTCAGTCCTTCGCCGGGCGCGACAGGTCGGCCAAGAAACGCTTGAGCGCCGGTCCGACGCGCCGCAGCTCGGCGCGGTGCATCGCCGCGAGCTTGGCGAGCACCTGGCGGCCGCGGCCGGTGAGCCGCAGCTCCACTTTGCGCCGGTCGGCGCTCGAGGGCTCGCGCACGACCAGCCCTTCGCCGGCGAGGCGATCGACGAGCTCGACCGCGCTGTTGTGCTTGATGAGCAGCTGCTGCGCGAGGTCGTTGATCGTCACCCGCTTGTCGTCGGGACAGCCACGCAAGACCAGCATCGCCTGGTAGTGCTGGGTGGTGAGGCCGACGCGCGCCGCGGCCGCCTCGCTGAAGCGCAGGAAGCGGCGCAGCGCATGGCGGAACGCGGCCAGGCGCGCGTAGTCGCGCGTCTCGAGTTGGTAGCGGCGCTCCGCCTTCTTCAGTAGCAAGCTCGGTCTCCGGGCGGCGTTTTTACCACACGAGGCGGGCGTTGCGTTTAATATCGTCCCCCGATATAAATGCAGGCTTGTCGCGCCACGATATAGACCTATCCGGAGGAGAATCCATGCAAGACAACAGACATCCGTACACGCGTCGTGACTTCATGCGCACCGGACTCGGCGTCGCCGGCGGGCTCGCCCTGCCCGCCTACGTCCGGCAGGCGCTCGCCGACGAAAATGGGCATCCGCCCATCGGCACCTGGCCGGAGGGCGTCAAGGGCAAGGAGGTGTTCATCGGCGTCGCCGTGCCGCGCACCGGCACCTACGCCGAGCAGGGCGAGGACGAGCTGAAGGGCTGGCAGCTCGCCGTCGAGCACATCAACGGCGGCAACGAGCTCATCCGCAAGATCTCGCCCAAGACCAAAAAAGGCGTGCTCGGCAAGGAGCTCAAGCTGGTGGTGGCCGATTCGGCCGCGAAGCCGAACGACGCGGTGCAGGCCGAGCAGCGCTTCATTACCGAGAACCACGTCATCCTGATGACCGGCTCGACCTCGAGCGCGGTCGCGGTGGCAATGAACAAGCTCGCGCAGCGCGAGAAAGTGCTCTACGTCACCGGCATCTCCGGCTCGAACGACACCACGGGCAAGGATTGCGTGCGCTACGGCTTCCGCCAGAACTTCTACGGCGAAACCGCCGCCAACGCCATCGGCCCGGTGCTCCTCAAGGCGTACGGCAAGAACAAGAAGTGCGCATTCATGACGCCCGACTACACGTACGGCCACACCGTGACGAAGTCGGTGAGCGAGTACCTGATCAAGAACGGCGGCTGGCAGATGGTGACGAACCAGGTCTCGCCGCTGGGCGCCACGGACTACAGCTCCTACCTCACCAACATCGCCAACTCCGGCGCCGAGGTGCTGCTGAACGTCAACTGGGGCCGCGATGCGGTGCTCTCGACGCAGCAGGCGAAGCAGTTCGGCATCATCCCGAAGATGAAGCTCGTGATCCCCTATCAGATCCCTTTCCTCGCGAAGAACATCGGCGCCGAGCTTTCCCAGGGCGTCTACGCCGCGACCGACTTCTGGTGGACGCTGGAAGACAAGTTCCCGCTCGCCAAGATGTTCGTGCAGGACTTCCGGAAGAAGTACGGCTACAACCCCGAGTGGGGCGCGGAGAACGCGTACATGTCGTTCGCAATGTGGGCTGACGCGGTAGAGAACGCGGGCAGCTTCTATCCGCCCGACGTCATCAAGTCCTACGAGGCGGGCCGCAAGCTCCAGTCCTTCGTCGGCGAGGTGTACTTCCGCGCGGAAGACCACCAGCTCGTGCGCCCGGTCGTCATCGTGCGCGGCAAGGCGCCCAAGCAGATGCGCAACAAGGAGGACTTCTGGGAGGTGACCGAGATCGTGCCGGGCGCGCCGCTCATGCAGAAGCCCGACGCGTTCGGCTGCAAGCTCGGCGACTACACGTAAGGCCGATGGCCCTCGTCCCCGCGCGAGCGGGGACCCATTTTTTAAGACAAATTGGGCCCCCGCTTGCGCGGGGGCGACGGCCTTTTAGCGCGTGATCACCTGGGCTAATTTCAGCTCGCAACTCTTCAACGGCCTCGCGCTCGGGGCGCTGCTCGCGCTCATCGCGTCGGGCCTTACCATCATCTACGGCACGCTCGGCGTGCTGAATCTCGCGCACGGGGCGATGTTCATGCTGGGCGGCTACGCCGGCTATGTCGCCTGGCAGGCGAGCGGCTCGTTTGTCGCCGGCGTCGCGACGGGCACGCTCGCGCTCGGCGTGCTGGGCATCGTCATGGAGCGGGTGATCATCCGCTATTTCTACGCGCGGCCGCACGAGGACCAATTGCTCGTCACCTTCGGCCTCGCCATCCTCTTCGTCGAGGCCGTGCGCTGGTATTTCTCGAGTGACTCGAAGACGGTGCAGGCACCGGCGCTCCTGCAAGGCATCACCAACATGGGCTTCATGTTCTACCCGACCTACCGCCTCGCCGTGGTCGGCATCTGCGCCGTCGCGCTGCTGGTTCTTTTCCTCGTGCTCTATCGCACGCGGCTCGGCATGATCGTGCGCGCGGGCATCGAAGACGCCGCGATGGTCGACGCGCTCGGCATCAACGTCGATCGCGTGTTCATGGTGGTGTTTGGCATCGGCGCCATGGCCGCGGGCTTCGCCGGCATGATCAACGCCCCCATCGTCTCGCTCAGCCCCGAAGTGGGCGAGCAGATCCTCGTGCAGACGTTCGTGGTGGTCGTCATCGGCGGCGTCGGTTCCTTCCCCGGTGCGGTGCTCGGCGGCCTGATCGCCGGCGAGATCATCAGCCTCACCTCGATGGTCAATCCCGGCTATGCGTACGTGATGCTGTTCGCCGCCATGACGCTCGTGCTCATGCTCAGGCCGCGCGGCCTGCTCGGCAAGCTCGGCCGCGAATGAACGCCGATCGCATCTACAGCCCGCGGCGGCCGCTGCTCATCGAGACGCTGACGGCGCTTGCGCTCATCGCGGCACCGTTCATCCTGCCGCTCTTCGACGCCGCGCCGAACACCGTGAACCGCGTCCTGGTGTGGGGACTCTTCGGCATCGGCTTCGACATCCTGTTCGGCTACACCGGTCTTCTCTCGTTCGGCCAGTCGGCGCTCTATGGCACCGGCGGCTTCGTCGCCGCGTACCTCCTCACGCGCGCGGGTTTTCCGCACGTCATCACGGCGCTCGTGATCGGCACGGTCGCCGCCGCGGGTGTGGGCTACCTCGTCGGCCTGATCGCGCTGCGTCGCACGGGCATCTACTTCGCGATGATCACGATTGCGATCGCGGAGGTGTTCTTCTTCGTCGAGTTCAATCCGCTCTCCGAGTGGACGGGCGGCGAGAACGGCCTGCCGGGCGTGCCCACGCCGAGCCTCGATCTGGGCTTCACGCAGCTTCACTTCACGACCGGCTGGGCGCTCTATCCCTTTCTCGCCGCCTGCTATTTCATTGGCATCGTGGTCGCGCTGCGCATCGTGCGCTCGCCCGTGGGCGCCGTCTTCCGTGCCATCCGCGAGAACCCGATGCGCGCGGCGGCCGTCGGCCACAACATCCACGGCTACAAGCTCACCGCCTTCGTCATCGCCGCCGCGTACGCCGGCCTCGCGGGCGGACTGCTCGGTGTGATGCAGGCCTTCATGCCGCCGGACGCCTTCACGTTCGACACCTCGGGCCAGCTCGTCATGCAGACCGCGATCGGCGGCCGCGGCACGCTCTTCGGCCCGCTCGTGGGCGCGGGGGTGTGGCTCTTCCTGCAGGACTTCCTGCAGTCGACCCTCAATCTCGGCGCGACGTGGAAGCTCGTGCTCGGCCTCGTCTTTGTGATCCTGGTTTGCTTCCTGCGCCAGGGAATCATCGGCGGCGTGCGTGACCTCTATGGCTTCCTCACGCGCCGTAAAGCCGCGGCGAGCGCGCCGCACGCCGGCGGTGCGCTCAACCCCCGTATGACGGCCGCAGAAGAGCAGAGAGCAGCGCAGGCTGCGCTTGCCGCAAATGGCGCGAACGGCCCGGCGCCGCACGCGCCGAGCTCGGCGCGTGCTCTCCTCGTGGCACGCGGCCTGACCAAGCGCTATGGCGGCATCGTCGCGAACGGCGGCATCGAGCTCACGGTGAATGAGGGCGAGTTGCGCGGCATCATCGGCCCGAACGGCGCGGGCAAGACGACGCTCTTCAAGATGCTGACCTGCGAGGTGCCGCCGACCTCGGGCACGATCCACTTCGCCGGCCGCGACATCACCGGCATGAGCGTGACCGACGTCTGCCAGTTCGGCCTCACCAAGAGCTATCAGGTCAACCAGCTCTTCAACCGCCTCACCGTGCGCGAGAACGTCACGATCGCCGCGCTCGCGCGCGAACGCGGCAAGTTCAGGCTCGACCTTTTGTCCGATGTCGCAAAGCGCCCGCGGCTCGCGCAGGATGTCGAACGTACGCTCGAGCTCGTGAATCTCGCCTCGCGGCGGGACACGCCGGTTTCGCAGCTCGCCTATGGCGAGAAGCGCCGGCTCGAGATCGGCCTCGCGCTCGCCTCGCAGCCGACGCTGCTGCTGCTCGATGAACCGCTTGCCGGCATGAGCCCGCGCGAGCGCGTGGAGACGGTGCGGCTCCTGAAGTCCATCGGACGCGGCCGCACGATGATCGTCATCGAGCACGACCTCGCCTCGCTCTTCGAGCTCGCCGAACTCATCACGGTGATGCACGAAGGACGGCTGCTCGTCGAAGGCACGCCGGACGAGGTCAAGGCCAACGCCAAGGTGCAGGAGGCCTATCTCGGCGGGGTGAATGTCGAGCTCGAGCAGCAGGTGCGCGCATGAGCCTGCTCGAGGTCAAAGGCGTCAACAGCTACTACGGCGACTCGCACATCCTCTTCGACGTATCGCTGCGCGTCGAGCGCCACGAGGTGGTCGCGCTCCTCGGCCGCAACGGCGCGGGCAAGAGCACGACGTTGAAGACGCTGATGGGCGTCGTCACGCCGCGCGGCGGCTCGGTGAAGCTCGACGGCGCGGAAGTCGCGGGGCAGAAGAGCCATGCCATCGCGCGCGCCGGGATGCAACTCGTCCCGGAAGACCGGCGCATCTTCGGCGCGCTGAACGTCGAGGAGAACCTGGTGCTCTCCGGCCTGACGGCGAAATCGCGTTGGCCGCTCGAGCGCATCTACGAGATGTTCCCGCGCCTTAAAGAGCGGCGCACGAGCCGCGGCACCGATCTTTCCGGCGGCGAGCAGCAGATGCTCGCCATCGCGCGCGCGCTGGTGCGCGACCCGAAGATCATCCTGCTCGATGAGCCGTTCGAAGGGCTCGCGCCCGCCATCGTGCGCTATCTCGTCGGCGCGTGCCGCAGCCTCGCCGACGCCGGCCAGACGATCGTGCTCGTCGAGCAGAACATCGCCGCGACGCTCGCGCTCGCGACGCGCGTCTACATGCTGAACAACGGGCATATCGTGCACGAAGCGCCGGCGCAGGAGATTCGCGCGCAGCCCGAGATCCTGCAGCGCTACCTCGGCGTCTAGAGCGGCTTCAGCTCCCCGAGCAGCGTGGGGATCAGCTCGGTGACGGTCGGATGGATGTGCATCGCGCGCTGGATCGTGGTGTACGGGCGCTTTGCGTACATCATGTCGAGGAGCGAATGCACCACCTCGTCGCCGTTCAGGCCGAGGATCGCCGCGCCGAGGAGCTCCTGGGACTTCGCGTCGACGAGCACCTTCATGAAGCCCTGCGTTTCTCCCGCCTCGCGCGCGCGCCCGATGTGCTTCATCGGCTTCTTGCCGATGAGGACGCTGCGGCCGGACTTGCGTGCCTCGGCTTCCGTCATTCCGGCGCGGCCGAGCGGCGGGTCGATGAAGAGCGCGTAGGTCATGATGCGATCTGAAATGCGCCGCTTGTCGCCGTCGAAGAGATTGGCAGCCACGATCTCATAGTCGTTGTAAGAGGTGTGCGTAAAGGCGCCTTTGCCATTGCACTCGCCAAGCGCCCATACGCCTTCGGCACCGGTGCGGCACTCGTCATCCACCTTGATGTAGCCGCGCTCGTCGGCCTCGATGCCGGCTTCCCTCAGCCCGAGATCCGCCGTGTTGGGCGTGCGGCCGACGGCAAGCAGGACGTGCGTGCCTTCGGCGATGGGCGCCCCGCCCTTGCAATGCAGACCGACGCTGATGCGCTTGCCCTTCTTCTTGAGCTCCATGCATTCCGCATCGGTGCGGATCTCGACGCCTTCGCGCTCGATGATGGCGCGGATCTCGGCGGCGACGTCGTCGTCCTCGCGCGGCAGGAGCTTTGGCGCCCGCTCGAGCACCGTGACCTCGGCCCCGAAGCGCCGGTACATCTGCGCGAACTCGAGGCCGATGTAGCTGCCGCCGACGATGATGAGCTGCGGCGGCCGGAAATCGACCTTCATCATGCTGCTGTTCGTGAGGAACGGCACCTCCTTCACGCCCGGCATGGGGGGCACCGTAGCGCGCGCACCGACGTTGATGAAGACGCGCTCGGCCTGATATTCCTTTCCCTTGACGGCGACGCGGCGCGGCCCGGTAAACTTGGCCTGGCCGTGCACCAGCGTCACGTGCTTCATGCCGGCGATCCATTTCTTGAGCCCGTCGGTCGAATGGCGCACGACCTGGTCTTTGCGCCGCTTCACGGCCTTCATGTCGACCCGCACCGTACCGGCACCGAAGCCGTAATCCTTGCCGCGCTGTGCAAAGTGCGCGGCGCGCGCACTTGCGATCATCGTCTTCGTCGGGATGCAGCCGTTGTTGACGCAGGTGCCGCCGAGGGCCTTGCGCTCGATGACGGCGGTCTTCAATCCTTCCTTGTCGAGGCGCGCGCAGAGCGCCGGCGCCGCCTGGCCCACGCCGATCACGATCGCGTCATAGCGCTCAGCCATGTTTCCTCCTGAAAACGAGCAGCCGATTGTTCGCCGGCATGGCGTTGTCTTCCACGAACGCAAGACCGTGGCGTGCACCGAGCGCGCAGATGTCCTCGAAGTTGCGCACACCGCTCGCCGGGTCGCGCTTCTTCAGCCACGCGTCGAACTCCGCGTTGCTCGGCGCGCTGGCCTTGCCGCCATAGTGGAACGGTCCGTAGAGCGCGAGCACGCCCCGCGCGGGAAGAAGCGCGCCGACGCCGGCAAAGAAGCGCTCGACCTGTTGCCACGACATGATGTGGCAAGTATTGGCCGAAAACAGCGCGTCCGCCTTAACGGCCGCGAACGGACGGTCCACGTCGAGCTCGATCGGCTCCAAAAACCCCGGGGTCTGGGCTTGCTCGCGCCACAGCCGAATACCCGGCAGGTTCTCCGCCACGTCGCTCGGCTGCCAGGTGAGGTGCGGCAGGGCGGGCGCGAAATAAGCCGCGTGCTGGCCGGTGCCCGAGCCGATCTCGAGCACATGACGCCGGTCGGCAAAGACACGCCGCAGGACCGCGAGGATCGGCTCGCGGTTGCGCTCGCAGGCATCCGAATACGGTTTCATTTGCGCAGCTTCCACGTCGCCAAGGGTCCGAACAGCGCGCCGAAGCCAAGGGTAGACCAGGCGATGCCCCACGCGAAAGCGTCGCCACTCGTGCGCCCGCCGCCCGCGAGATCGAGCGCCCAGCCGAAGACCACCGGGCTCACGACGCCCGCGCCGAAGCCGACGAGCGAGCGCACGGCGTAGGCGACGCCGATGTAGTGCGGCGGCACGCCCTCGGCAAGCACCGTCGAGTGGGTGGACGAATCGGCGATCGCGGCGAAGTTGTAGACGCAAGCGAGCGCAACGAGGAGCGCGATCGGCATACCGATCAGCCAGCCAATGCTGAACGAGAGCACGGTGCTGATACACGACCAGGTGAGAAGCGTCGGGATGCGGCCCCAGCGATCGGCCATGTTGCCGCCGACGATCGAGCCGGCGATGTTGGCGACGTAAGTCAGCGCGGCAAAGCCGAGCGCCGCTTCGCCGCCCATGCCATGCGCGAGGAGCGCCGCGGTAAGGAATGCCGGCAGCCACGCCCACAGTCCAAGCAGCTCCCAGTTATGGAACGTGTAGCTCCAGATCGAGAGCATGCCGCGGCGGTTGCGCAGCACCGCGGGAAGCGCAGCGAGCAGCCGCTCGCCGCCTGGCCGCGGATGCACGACGTTCGGCGTGCCGCGCAGGACGAGCACGCCGAGAAGCCATGACAGAACCGGCAGCACGGCAACCGCGGCGAGCGCGCCACGCCAGTCGGCGACGCGCAGCGTCGCGCCTGCGACACCGAGCGCGATCGCATAGCCGGCGCTCGAGCCGGCGATGAGGTACCCCATGGCGCGGCCGCGCCGCTCATGGCCGACGTGCTCATTGATGAGCGCGAGCGCGGGCGTGTACGTCCCGCCCTGGCAAAGACCGGTGAACGCATGCAGCCAGAAGGCGGAGGTAAAGCCGTTCGCGAAAAGAACGAACGTCCATGGACTGAAGCACGCGGCAATACCCGTGAAGATGTAGGCGCGCTTCGCACCGAAGTGATCGGCGACGAAGCCGACCACGAAAAGCGAGGTCAGATAACCAAGGTGGAACGCGGCCTGGATCATGCCGGCCTCGCGCGCCGACAGGCCCCATGCCGCTTGCGTCTGCGGCAGCACTGCCGAGTACGCGACGAACCACGTGGCCGCGAGAACCCGGCTCGTGCACAGCGCGGCGAGCCAGGACCCGGACCCGGGCTTCAAGCCGCGAGGCGAACCGGGATGCGACGCGGCCCGAAAGGCCGCTCGAACTTGCCGTAGCGGCCCGCGATCGGCGTGCCGCAATACTCGCAGGCGCCGTCAGGACGCACGTGGTAGCCGTCGATGCGATACCAGTCGCGCTCAATCACGGGCTTGTCACACGACGGGCAATAGGTTGAGCCGCCCGCCGCATCATGCACGTTGCCGGTGTAGACGTAATTCAAGCCGGCCCGCTGACCGATCTCGCGCGCGCGGGTCAGGGTGGCGGCCGGCGTCGCCGGAATGTCCGTCATCTTCCAGTCGGGATGGAACGCCGTGAAGTGCAGGGGCACGTCCGGCCCGAGGTTCTCGTATATCCACTTGCACTGTGCGCGCAGCTCCTCATCCGAATCGTTCTTGCCGGGGATAAGGAGCGTGGTGATCTCCGTCCAGACATTCGTTTCCTTGACGAGGTAGACGAGCGTGTCGAGCACCGGCTGCAGATGGCCGCCGCAGATCTTGAAGTAGAACTCGTCGGTGAAACCCTTGAGGTCCACGTTGGCGGCGTCCATCGTCGCGTAGAACTCGCGCCGCGCCTCGGCATGGATGTAGCCGGCGGTCACGGCGACCGCCTGCACACCTCGCGCGTGGCAGGCGTGCGCGATGTCGATCGCGTATTCGGCGAAGATCACCGGGTCGTTGTAGGTGAAGGCGACCGACTTGCAGCCGAGCTTGACCGCCGCGGCGGCGATCGCCTCCGGGCTTGCCTCGTCCTGCAGGCGGTCCATCTCGCGCGACTTCGAGATGTCCCAGTTCTGGCAGAACTTGCAGGCGAGGTTGCAGCCGGCGGTGCCGAACGAAAGGATGCTCGAGCCGGGATAAAAGTGGTTGAGCGGCTTCTTCTCGACCGGATCGATGCAGAAGCCCGAGGAGCGGCCGTAGGTCGTGAGCACCATGCGGTCGCCTTCGCGCTTGCGCACGAAGCAAAGGCCGCGCTGGCCCTCGTGCAGCCGGCAGTCGCGCGGACAGAGATCGCACTGCAGGCGCCCATCGGCGAGCGTGTGCCACCAGCGGCCGGGATAGGCAGTCATTCGGTCCATTTGGTCACCCGGTAGCGCCAGATCTGGCAGCGCGCGAGGCGCATGTCCTCCGGCAGGCCCGCCTTGCGCGCGAGCTCGCGCAGGAACTGGCGCTTGTCGGGGATGCTGTCCCAGACCTGCGGCAGGTAGGTGGCGCGGCGGCCCTGCGCGGCGAGGATCACGCCGTCCTCGCCGGGCCGCAGCTGCGCGAGGAGGTCTTCCTCGTCCGCGAAGCGCAGCGGCGTCGCCGCGGAAAGAAGCGACACCTCGACGCGCACGCTCGGCCATTCCGCGGCCGACATCGCCGGGAAGCGCGGATCGCGGAACGCTGCCCCGAGCGCGTTCTCGGCCACGTCGGCGCCGAGCGGCCGCGACGCTTCCAGGCTGCCGATGCACCCGCGCAAGGCCCCATCGCGCGTCAGCGTCACGAACGTCGCACCCGCCTGGCGCAGCCACGGCGCATCTACCGTTTGCGCGGCGCCAAAGAGCTTCGCTTCGATCGCCGCGCGGGCGATGGCGAGAAGTGTCTTGCCCGCTTCCTCGAGCGATACGTCGCTGCCGGGTTCATGCAGCGCGAAGGAGGAGTAGCCGACCACCTTGCCTTTGCCGCCGGCCGTATCGCCGGAGTTGCACGCCGCGAGCAGCCGAATGCCGAGTTCGCGCTCGCGCGCGAGGGCGAGGAAGCCGCTGAGCGGCGTCGCGCCGCACGCCTCCTCGTGATCGAGGTCGCTTGCGAAGCGCGCAATGCGCGTCACGGTGGCGCCATCGATCTCGCGCGCGCGCTCATAAGAATGATAGTGCGAGAGGTCAGTCGAGATCACGATGAGCGTCTCCGGGCCGCCCCAGATGCGCTCGAGGACTTGGGCCACCTCGCCCACCGTGGCATCGCCCACCGCGAAGGGCGCGAGCGCGAATTCGCCGAGCTGGCGCTGCAGGAACGGAAGCTGCACTTCGAGCGCGTGCTCGTGCAAATGAGCGAGATCGCTCGCGACGACCTGCGGCAGATCGCGCACGGCCGCGAGCGCGTCGTGCGCGATTGGCACGGTACCGAGCGGCGTGGCGAAGGCGTCGTCGGTCGGGATGGCGAGGCCGCGCACCGGCACGCGGTGCACGGGCCCGAGAAGCACCACGCGCCGCACGATGCCGCGCGCGGTACTGAGCTCCTCGTACGCGCGCGCCGCCACGGGCCCCGAATAGATGTAGCCGGCGTGCGGGACGACGAGGGCCTTCGGAAACCCCAGGCGCGGCGCCGGGACATCGACGCCGCCGAGGAGCTCGTCCAGCTCGGCGTTGAGCGCGCGCGCATCCGCGGGATAGAACATCCCGGCAACGGCGGCTGTGCGAATGGACGCCATACCCTTATGTAGGACTGCGCTCAGCGCTCGTCAAGAAGCTCGAGCAGGCGCGCAAGCGCGTGCTCTACCGATTGCCGGCGCACCGCTTCGCGGTCGCCCGCGAAGCGGCGCGTTTCCGAGGTGGGCGCTCGCCCCGCCCTCGCCCAGGCGAAGCAAACCGTGCCCACGGGCTTCTCGGCGCTGCCGCCGGAAGGGCCGGCAACGCCGGTGATGGCGAGCGCGACGCTCGCCCGGCTGCGCGCCAGCGCGCCAATTGCCATCTCGCGCGCCGTCGCCTCGCTGACGGCGCCATCGCTCGCCAGCGTCTCGGCGCGCACGCCGAGCATCTCCTCCTTGGCGGCGTTCGAATACGTGACGAAGCCGCGCTCGAACCAGGCGGAGGAGCCGGCGATCGCCGTGAGCGCTTGCGCCGCCCAGCCGCCCGTGCAGGACTCCGCGGTCGCGAGCATGGCGCCACCCGTCTTCAGCCGCGCGGCGATCCGCTCTGCCAGCGATTTCATGCGAGGAGCCGTTTGACGACGCCGAGCACGACGAGCGTGTATCCCGCGGCGAGCACGTCGTCGAACATGACGCCGAAGCCGCCGCGCGCACGGCTCTCGAACCAGCGGATCGGTGGCGGCTTCGCGATGTCGAAGGCGCGAAAGAGGACGAAAGCCGCGGCCTGCCACGCGAGCTCGCGCGGCACGATGGCGAGTATGAAAACGAACGCGACGATCTCGTCCCATACCATTGCTCCATCATCCGCCGCTCCCAGGTCGCGCCCCGTCACCGCGCAGGCCCACACGCCGAGCACGAAGGCCGGCAGCATGGCGGCCGCGATCCAGTACGGTTGCAGCACGCCGCCGAGGAGCCAGGCCACCGGCCACGCGGCGAGCGTGCCGGCGGTGCCCGGTGCGCGCGGGGCAAGCCCGGCGCCGAAACCGAGCGCAATGGCATGCGCCGGATGCGAGAAGGCAAAGCCGGCTGTCGGCCGGGCGATCGTCATGCCCGATCGCGGAAGTGATCGTAGCCACCGCCATGCGGCATGGGCCTGCCCTGCGCGTCGCGCACGAGCAATTGCACGGCACCGGCTTGGATGCTGCCGATGCGCGTGAGCGCGAGATGAATTTCCCGGGAAAGGTGCTCCACTTGAGCGCGGCGCTCGGGCGCCGCGGTGAAGAGAAGCTCGTAGTCGTCGCCGCCGGAGAGCAGGCACTCGCGCTCGAGCGACGGATCGGCGAGGGTGCCGAAGAGCGCGGGCCGCGGGATGTGCGCGTAGTCGACCACGGCGCCGAGCTGCGACCGGTCGATGATATGGCCGAGATCGCCGGCGAGGCCGTCGGAGATGTCGATCGCCGAATGCGCGAGGCCGCGCAGCCGCTCGCCGAGCGTGACGCGCGGCTCGGGTTCATGCAGCCGCCGTGCAAGCTCGGCGCTCTGCGGGCGGCGAAGCGCGAGCGCGGCACCGCCCAGTTCTCCGGAAATCCAGATGTCGTCGCCGGCCTTCGCGCCGCCGCGCCGAAGCGCGACGCCGCGCGGCACTTCGCCGATGGCGACGACGCTGATGGTGCGCACGGCCGAGCGCGTGGTGTCGCCGCCGACGAGCTCGACCCCGAAGCGCTCGGCGAGCGCGAAGAGCCCCGCGGAGAATTCCGCGAGCCAAGCTTCCTCGGCCGACGGCAGCGCGAGGCCGAGCAGCGCCCAGCGCGGCGTCGCGCCCATGGCGGCGAGGTCGGAGAGGTTGACGGCGAGCGCCTTGTGACCGAGCGCGCGCGGCGCCGCTCCGGCGGCGAAGTGCCGGCCTTCGACGAGCATGTCGGTGGTCACGGCGAGCTCCAGGCCGGGGCTCGGCGCGAGGAGCGCGCAGTCGTCGCCCACGCCGAGCACGGCGCGCGGCGCCGGGCGCTCAAAGTAGCGCCGGATGAGCTCGAACTCGTTCAGGCGGGATTGCGCGAGCGCGCGAGCTCGTCGGGCCGCAGGCGCGCCGCCACCTTCTCGAGCACGCCGTTCACGAAGCGGTGGCCCTCGGCGGCGCCGAAGCTCTTGCCGAGCTCGACCGCCTCGTTGATGACCACCTTGAACGGCGTGTCGGGCTGCGCCATGAGCTCGAACGCGCCGATGTAGAGGATCGAGCGCTCCACGGGCGAGAGCCTGGCGAAATCGCGGTCGAGGTGCGGCACGATGAGCGCTTGCAGCTCGTCCAGGTGCTCGCGCACCCCGCGCACCAGCGTCTCCGCGAACGCCCGATCGCCGCGTTCGTAGCCTTCCAGACCGCGCGCCGCCTCGAGCGGATCGCCGCCCGAGAGCTGCCAGGCGTAGAGCGCCTGCAGCGCGATCTCGCGCGCCTGGCGCCTAACGCTCTTCATGCAACCGCTGCCTGAGCTTCGCCATCTCGAGCGCCACGCGCACGGCCTCCGCGCCCTTGTCGAGCCGTGCCTCGGCTTGCGCTTCGTCCTCCGTCGTGAGAATGCCGTTAGCAATCGGCAGGCCGCACTCGAGCGCGACCTCCATCAGGCCGCGCGCCGACTCGTTCGCCACCACCTCGAAGTGGTAGGTGTCGCCGCGGATCACCGCGCCGACGGCGACGAGGGCGTCGAAGCGCCCGCTCTGCGCGAGCCACTGCAGCGCGAGCGGGATCTCGAGCGCGCCGGGCACCGAGACCACGGACGCCTGCGCGCCGAGCTTTTGCGCCTCGGCGCGCGCGCGCTCGAGCAGCTTGGAAGCGAGCGCCTCGTTGAACCGGCTCGCGACGATGGCGAGGCGCATGCGCGATCAGTCGCGCGCCGGGGCGCGGCTCGCGTAGCCGATGACTTCGAGGCCGAAGCCGGCCATGCTCGGCATCTTGCGCGGCGCGGCCATGAGGCGCATACGGCCGATGCCGAGGTCGCGCAGGATCTGCGCGCCGATGCCGTAGAGGCGCAGGTCGGCGGAGCGTCCCGGCTGCGGCCGAACTTCGCCGAGGCGCGCCTGCAGCGCGTCCGTGCCCTGCGTGCAGTTGAGCAGCACCATCACGCCCTCGCCGGCCTCGCGGATGGCGGCGAGCGCCTCGCCCACGCCCCAGGAATGCGTGCCGGGGCCGGCGTCGAGCAGGTCGACGAGGGAAAGCGGCTCGTGCACGCGCACCAGCGTCTCGCGCTCGCGCGCCGGCGTGCCGAGGACGAGCGCGAGATGGATCGAGCCGAGCGCGAGGTCGCGATAGGCGACCAGGTGAAAACGGCCCCAAGCCGTCTCGATGTCGCGCTCGAGCGTGCGCTGTACGAGCGATTCGTTGCGGCTGCGGTACTCGATGAGATCGGCGATCGTGCCGATCTTGAGGTCGTGCTCGGCGGCGAAATGCAGAAGATCGGGCAGCCGCGCCATCGCGCCGTCCTCGCGCATGATCTCGCAGAGCACCGCCGCGGGCGTGAGCCCCGCAAGGCGCGCGAGGTCGCAGCACGCCTCGGTGTGGCCGGCGCGCACGAGCACGCCGCCAGGCTGCGCGATGAGCGGAAAGACGTGCCCCGGCTGCACGATGTCTTCGCGCCGCGCGTCGGCCGCGGCGGCGACCTTGATGGTGAGCGCGCGATCGTGCGCCGAGATGCCGGTGGCGATGCCCTCGGCGGCTTCGATCGAGACGGTGAAGTTGGTGCCGTGGCGCGAGCGGTTCTGCTCCACCATCGGCCGCAGGCCGAGCCGGCTCGCGTGCTCCTCGGTGATCGGCATGCAGATCAGGCCGCGGCCGTGCTTGGCGAGGAAATTGATCTTCTCCGCCGAGACGAAATCGGCGGCGAAGACGAGATCACCCTCGTTCTCGCGGTCCTCATCGTCGACCAGGATGACGATCCGCCCGGCGCGCAGGTCGGCGACGATCTCGGCTATCGGGCTGATGGCAGTGGCTTCCCTGCGCATGGCCCGATTTTATTCCCGTTCTACTCCCGCGGCTCGGCCTCGGCGGCGCCGGTCTTCTCGCGGATGCGCGCCGACTTGCCGGAGCGCGCGCGCAGGTAATAGAGCTTCGCGCGGCGCACGTCGCCCTTCCTCTTCACCTCGATCGAGGCGATGAGCGGCGAATGCGTCTGGAAGGTGCGCTCGACACCCTCGCCCGAGGAGATCTTGCGCACGATGAACGAGGAGTTCAGGCCGCGGTTTCGCTTGGCGATCACCATGCCCTCGAAGGCCTGTACGCGCTTGCGATCGCCCTCGACGACGTTCACGTTGACGAGCACCGTGTCGCCCGGGCCGAAGTCGGGAATGTTCTTCCCGAGACGCTTGATCTCTTCCTGCTCGATCGTCTTGATGAGGTCCATGTTCAGCTCCTACGCCTAAATTCTTGCTGGAATTCGGCCAGCAACGCCTGTTCTTCCGCGCTCATGCCGCGCTCTCGCAGGAGCTCCGGCCGGCGCAACCACGTGCGCCCCAGCGCCTGCTTCAGCCGCCAGCGCCGTATGTTCTCATGATGCCCGGAGAGCAGCACCTCCGGCACCCGCTCGCCGGTCTCATTTTCCGGCCATCGCTCCGGCCGCGTGTACTGCGGGCAATCGAGCAGCCCCGCCGCGAACGACTCCTCGAGCGCCGATTGCTGGTCGCCGAGCGCCCCCGGCAGCTGGCGCACGCAGGCGTCGATCAGCGCCATGGCGGCGAGCTCGCCCCCCGAGAGCACGAAGTCCCCGAGCGAGAGCTCCTCGTCCACCCGGCGAGCGAGCAAGCGCTCGTCCACGCCTTCGTAGCGGCCGCACAGCAAGGTAAGCGCGCCCTCCTGCGAGAGCGCCACGACCTTGCGGTGATCGAGGGCCCGGCCCTGCGGCGAGAGGTAGATCACTCTGCCCGCCCCGGTCGCCCGCGCCGCGTCCAATGTCTTGTCGAGCGGCTCGACGAGCATCACCATGCCCGGTCCGCCGCCGTACGGACGGTCATCCACCGTCCGGTAATTGTCCGTCGTGAAATCGCGCGGATTCCACGTTCTCAGCTGCCACAACCCCGACTGCAGCGCCCGGCTCGTGATGCCGCTTTGCGTGAGCGCCGCGAACATCTGCGGGAACAGCGTCACCACATCGAAGCGCATCACCAGTCCGCGCCCCAGTCGACGACGATGCGCCCGGCCGCGAAGTCGACCTCTTTCACGATCGCGCTCACCCACGGGATGAGGCGCGTGCGGCTCGCGTCCGCTACTTCCATCACGTCCTGCGCACCGTTGAAGGTCCACTGCTTCACGGTGCCCAGAACCTCGTCCTGCTCGTTGCGCACTTCCAAGCCAAGGAGGTCGGCGAGGTAGTAATGCCCCGCGCCCGCCTCCGGTAGCGCATCGCGCGCGATGCAGACGCGCGCGCCTTTGAGCCGCAGGGCCTGCTCGCGACTCTCGATCTCGGCGAGGCTCGCCACGACCGTCGCGCCGTGCACTCTTGCCTCGACGATGCGATAGGCGTGATCCCCGACCCACCACTCCCGGATCCCGGCGAGCGATTGCGCGACGCCGCCGCCGGGAACCACCTTGATCCAGCCGCGCACGCCATACGCACCGGCGACGCGGCCCATGTCCACTAGGGACAAATGAGGTCGATCAGGCGGCCTTCTTGGCAAACTGCTTCACGAGCCGCTCGGCGGTCGGCGAGAGCTGCGCGCCGCGGCCCTGCCAGTGCTTCACCCGCTCCATATCCACGCGCAGCGCCTCGCGCCCCGCGGGCGCTTTCGGATCGTAGAAGCCCAGGCGCTCGAGAAACTTGCCCGACGCGGCCCGGCGCGAGTCCGCCACGACGAAGTGGAAGAACGGACGCTTGTTGGCACCGCCGCGCTGCAGTCGAATCACCACCATGGGAATGCTCCGCGAACTGCGAAAAGGCGCGGATTATACGGGAAAAAGCGGCGCTTTGGCACGGCTCGCCGGCGCGCAGGAATGCGACAATGCGAGCGGGAGGAAGGGGATGCTGCAGGCGCTGCGCGAGATCGAGGGCGGGATCCAGCTGTCGCTCAATGTGGCGACGCGCGTGCCGCGGCTGCGCGTGCCGCCGATCTTCGAATCGTTCCTGCGGCAGGTGTATTTCACCGGCGTGACAGCGGCCACGGGCGTGCTATTACGCGCCTGCGGCCTCGGCGTGATCATCATCGCGGTGATGATGGACATGCTCGATGCGGACGTCGATCTCGCGGTGAAGATCCTGTTGCTGCTTGTCTTTCGCGAGCTCGGGCCGCTCGCGGCGGCGGTGGTCGTGATCCTTCGCACCGGCACCGCCGTCTCGGCGGAAATGGCGATGATGCGCGTCACGGGCCAGACGCGGGCGCTGCGCTATCTCGGCATCGACCTCTACGACTATCTCGTGCTGCCGCGCGTCATGGGCGTGATGATCGCCACCGCCGCGCTCACGCTCTATATCCAATTTCTCGCGGTGCTCGGCGGGCTCGTGCTGAGCCCCTTCATCATCGAAGCCTCATTCACCGAGCTGGCGGGAAGGTTCTTCGACCTTTTCACGCCGGTCGACTTCTATTACTCGGTGATCAAGAGCCTGCTCTTCGGCTTCGCGATCGCGGCCTGCTGCTGCTGGCATGGACTCAATCCGCCCGATCTCACGAACAACGCGGTGCCGAAGGTGGTGACGCGCGCGGTGACGCAGAGCGCCATGCTCGTGCTGCTCATTAATGCGGTGTTCGCGTACGTCGTGTTCGGCATCCTTTTCTTCGGCCTGGTGAAGGCGAACCTATGACGGAGCTCGCGCTGCGCTACCGGCGCAAGACTGCGCGCCACGAGGTTGAGCTCGCGGCGCCGCGCGGCGCCGTGACGCGCCTGCACGTGCCCGATGAGGACGCCAAAGCCCACCTCATCACGGCCGTGCTCAAGGTGCGCTGCGGGGCGGACGAGGAGCTGGAGCTCTTTGGCGAGCCCACCGCAGCGCTCGCATCCGGGCAGCGCGAAAAGCTGCGGGCGCGCCTCGGCGCCGTGTCGCCCATCGTCGGCCTGGTGGCGAACCTGAACGCCTGGGAGAACATCTCGCTCCCGGCCGCCTACCACGGCGCGCCGCCGCTCGAGCAGGTGGCAAGCCTCGCCCACGAGGTGCTCGACGCCTTCGGCGCCGAGCCGCGGCGCTTCCTCGCGCGCCTGCCCGACGAGCTGAGCGTGCTCGAGCGCAAGATGGCGACCTTCGTGCGCGGACTGGTCGCCGCGCCCGAGCTTATGGTGTTCGACGCGCTCGAGGACGGCTTGTCGGCAGCCGATTGCCGCCACGCCGCGCGCTTCGAGGCCGAATACCGCGCGCGCGCGCCGCAGGGCACCGTGCTCTATGTCGATACGAGGGAGGACTCATGAACGCGCTGCCGCCGGGCCGCTTCAGCCGGCTGCTCCTCAAGGTGAACGTCTTTCTGCTTCTCGCGCTGCTGCTCGTTGGCGCGTTCATGGGGCTGGTCGCCTACAAGCAGGGCTGGTTCGTGCACCAGTCGCCGCTGCACTTCGTCACGCCGAACGCGCTCGGCATCACCAAGGGCATGCCGGTCAAGCTGCACGGCTTCACCATCGGCTCAGTGAGCGATATGCAGCTCGCCGAAGGCGGCGTCGACGTCAAGCTCTCCATCGTGAGCGAATACCTGAGGCGCATCCCCCAGGGCTCGCACGCGCGCCATGCGCGCGAGGCGGGCGTGATCGGCGCGAGCGTGATCGACATTATTCCGGGCGAGGGCACGATGCCGCTCGCCGAAGGCGCGCGCATCAGCTTCGAGCCGGCGCGCGGCCTCTCGGAGATCATCGATGACTTCCGGCGCCAGGCAATGCCGGCGGTGAACGAGGTGAAGCAGGCGATGTCGCAGATCGGCCATTCCGGGCAGGACCTGACCGAGATCCTCGCCGCGCTGAGGAAGGAGGTCGAGCAGCTGCCCGCGACTCACCGGGCCATCCGCAACCTCGTCCAGCAGGCGACGAAGGCGACCACCGAGCTCAACCAGCAGGCGGGCGCGACGCTCGCCGCGACCGAGCGCGTCGCCGGGACGGTGGAGCGCGCGGTGCCCGCGCTCTCCGACAAGCTCGCAAGCAGCATCGAATCGATCGACGCCGCGGCGGCCCAGTTGCGGAAAACCGGCGAGCAAGCTCAGGTCACCCTGAAGAGCGCCCAGCCGCTCCTCGATCACGGTGATGCGGCGGCGCGCGAGGCGGGCGACGTGCTTTCCGCGGCGAAGCGCATGTGGCCGCTCAGCGACAGCTTCAAGGAAGGCTCCGACGGCATGCTCCCGATCGACAGCTTCGAGGCCGAGGCCAAGGGACGAGCGCGGTGAGCCGCTGGCTCGCCGCCTGCCTCATGCTGCTCGTCGCGGGCTGCGCGGCGCCGGCGCTCAAGCGCGGCTCGCCGGCGCAATCGCGCCTGACCGACGCCGAGTCGCGCGCCGCGGCGCTCGTCAAGTCCGGCGACTACGCAGGCGCGGCGCGCTTCTACGGCGAGGCGCTACGCATCGCGACCTCGCTGCAGCAGAGCGACGCCATCGCGGCGAACGCGATCAACCTCTCGGTCGTCGAGCAGTGGCTCGGTCGCGAGGCCCAGGCGCGCGCCGCCCTCGCGGCGGTGCTCGAAGACCCGCGCGCGAGCTTCCCCGAGGTACGCAAGGTGCAGGCCGAGCTGCGCCGCGCGATTCTCGAGCTCGCGGCCGACAACATCGGGGCCGCCGCGGTGTGGGCGGGCGAGGCCGAGCGCCGCTGCGCCGCCATCCATTGCGAGCACGCGGCCACGATCCTGAACCTGCGCGCGCAGGTCGAGCTCGCCTCCGGCCACGCGCCCGAGGCCGCGCGCCTCGCGCAGGCGGCCGCCGAGCGTTCGCGCGGCGACGCCGGCCGGCCGGAGCTCGCCAACGCGCTGCGCATGCTCGGCCGCGCGCGCCAGGCGGACGGCGAGCCTGCGGCTGCGCTCGAGCCGCTACGGCAGGCGCTCGAACTCGACCGCGAGCTCGGCGATCCGCGCAAGATCCTCGCCGACTTGTCCGCGCTCGCGCGCGCGTCCGAGGATGCCGGGGATGCGCAGGCGGCACGCGGCTACAAGGAGCGCGGCCTCGCCGTCAGCCGGGCGCTGAACGGCGCGAGCGGCGGCCCGGATATGGAAGTGCTGCTGCGCCGCTAGGAAGGCTCGTCGCAGACGGCGGTCCACAAGCCGTCGACGAGCTCGATGTTCTGGTCGACCCGGGCGCCGAAGGCCACGAGCTCCTTCAGCTTCGCCTCCAGCGCCTCGCGCGTCGACGCCGTAAGGATGGTCTTCATGCCGAGCTTCTCCACCTTGACGCGCACCGCCGCCCGCCGGTTCTCGCAGGTTGCCATCCACTTCGCGCCGACGAGCGCGGGCGCTGAGAGTACCTTGCCGCCTTCGGCGGCGAGGCGGGCGAGCTCGGCCTCGACGCTTTCCCGGGTAGGCCCGCTGACGATGAACTGCGTGCCGGCATCGGAGATGCTCGTCGCCTGTGGGGCAGACGCGGCGGCCGACGGCGAGCGGCGCTGCGCGCGCATGCGGGCGTGCGCCTCGGCAACGCGCCGTCCGACTCGTACCGCCGGATTCACGGCGAATACCTCATGCGTGCGAGCGTGCTTATCGGTGCGCCCGCCGATGGCCTGGAACATGCTGGCGTACTCGCCCGAGAGCAGCTGCACCACGTCATAGAACGTACGCGACACGAAGAGCTGGCCGGCCGCGGCGAACGACATGATGCGCTGGGCGACGTTGATGCCGTCGCCGATCACGTTCTCTTGGCCGTTGATGTCGCGGCTCACGTGCACCGGTCCGAGGTTGATGCCCATGCGTACCGGCAGCTCACCCACGTTATCGAAGACCGCGAGCGCGGCGAATAATGCACGCTCCGGATCGCCGAGGAAGGCCACCGCCGCCCCGTCCCCGGTATCGACTACGACGCGCTCGCGCGCCTCCATGTCCTGCAACGCCGCAGACAGCACGTCGTTGAAGCTTTGCTTCATGCGGATCTGCTCGGTGACGCCCAGGCGCGAATATCCGGCGATGTCGAGAAAAAGCACGCTGGAGATGAGCGTGCGGCTCTCATCAGCCGGCGTTTCGGCGGGTGTGGTGCTCATCGCGGCGCCATGTTAGCCGCGATTGGCGCTCGCCACAGCGTAAGAGAGCACGGACGGCTAGCGCATACCGGGCAGTACGCCCTTCAGATTGCGCATCATGCGCTGCAGGTTGCCACCCTTCATCATCTTCATCATCTTCTGCATCTGCTCGAACTGATTGAGCAGCTGGTTCACGGCCTGCACCGGCACGCCGGCGCCCGCGGCGATGCGCCGCTTGCGCGAGGCCTTGATCAGCTCGGGCTTGGCGCGCTCCTGCGGCGTCATGGAGTTGATGATGCCCTCGATGCGCTTGAGCTGCTTTTCATCGGCGAGCTTCGCCGGGTCGACCTGTCCCGCGAGCTGCGCGGGCAGCTTGTCGAGAAGCGAGGCCACACCGCCCATCTTCTTCATCTGCGCCACCTGCTGCTTGAAGTCCTCCAGGTCGAAGCCCTTGCCCTTCTTCACCTTCTCGGCGACGCGCTTCGCCTCTTCGAGATCGATCCTGGCGTGCGCCTCCTCGACCAGCGAGACGATGTCGCCCATGCCGAGGATGCGCGCGGCCATGCGCTCGGGATGGAAGGGCTCGAGACCCGAGAGCTTCTCGCCCACGCCGGCGAACTTGATCGGCCGGCCGGTGACATGGCGCACCGAGAGCGCGGCGCCGCCGCGCGCATCACCGTCCAGCTTGGTCAGTATCACGCCGCTGAGCGGCAGCCGCTCGTTGAACGCGCGCGCCACGTTCACCGCGTCCTGGCCCTGCATGGCATCGACGATGAAGAGCGTCTCGACGGGCTTCAGCGCCGCGTGCAACTCGGCGATCTCGCGCATCATCTCCTCGTCGATGGCGAGCCGTCCCGCCGTGTCGACGATGAGGACATCCATGTAGTGCGTGCGCGCGAACTCGAGCGCGCGCTGCGCGATCGCGATCGGCTTCTCGCCGCCTGCCGAAGGGATGAATTGGGCGCCCGCCTGGCCGGCGACGGTCTTCAGCTGCTCGATCGCGGCGGGCCGGTAAACGTCCGCCGAGACGAGCGCCACCTTTTTTTTCTGCGCAACGAGCAGGCGCGCGAGCTTGCCGCTGGTCGTGGTCTTGCCCGATCCCTGCAGTCCCGCCATCAGGATCACCGCGGGCGGCTGCGTTGCGAGATCGAGCGGCGCGTTTGCCTCGCCCATTAGCGCGCTCAGCTCGCGATGCACGACGCCGACGAGCGCCTGGCCAGGCGTCAGGCTGCCGATCACTTCGGCGCCGAGCGCCTTTGCTCGCACCGTGTCGATGAAATGCTTCACCACCGGCAGCGCCACATCCGCCTCGAGCAGCGCGATGCGCACCTCGCGCAGCGCCTCCTGGATGTTCGCCTCCGTGAGTCGCGCTTCGCCGCGGATGTGCTTGACGATTCCCGCGAGTCGCGTGGTCAGGTTTTCGAGCATGGGTGATAAACTGAAGAAGTGCCCGACATTGTAATTCAGGGGATCGCGGCGGCCGCGTACCTCCTCCTGGCGTGGCACTTCTGGAGGACGCGCTGGCGTGCGCGCGCGCAAGGCGCTGCACTGCGCGGCTGGGAGCGCGTGGCGATCCTCGTGCCACTCGTGCTGCAGGGCGCCGGTCTCTATCCCGAGCTGTTCGGTGCGCAGGGACTTCGTTTCGGCTTCGCGCAGGCGCTGTCGGTCATGATGTTCCTTGCCGTGCTGCTTTGCTGGCTCGAAGGATTTTTCTATCCGATCGATGCGCTCTACGCCTTCGTGCTCGCCGCGGCCGCAGTCTGCGCGCCGCTGCCTGCGTTCTTCGCCGGCCGCCTGAGCCCCGATGGCACGTCCTTCGAGTTTCGCCTGCATCTCGTGGCCGGCATGCTCGCCTACAGCCTGTTCACCGTCGCGATGCTGCACGCGCTCCTCATTGCGCGGCTCGAGAACCGGCTGCACGCGGCGCCGGGACTCGACGGTGCTCTGGGCCACCTGCCGCCGCTGCTCTCGCTCGAGCGGCTGGTGTTCGTGCTGATCGGCGCGGCATTTGCCGTTCTCACCGTGACGCTCGCCCTTGGCATGCTTTACTCCGAATCGTTCATCGGCCGGGCCGTGCGCTTCGAGCACAAGACGGTGTTCGCCATCGTCTCGTGGCTGATCTTCGGGCTGCTGCTCGCCGGCCGGTGGCGCTACGGCTGGCGGGGACGCACCGCGCTGCGCTGGACGCTGACTGGCTTCATCGTGCTCATGCTCTCCTACCCGGGCAGCCGGTTCGTGCTGGAAGTGCTCCTGCACCGCGCCTGATGCCGCAGATCCCGCTCGGCTGGATGTTCGGCGCGCTCGGCGTGCTGCTTGTGCTGTCGGCGTTCTTCTCCATCGCCGAGACGGCGATGATGGCGTTCAACCGATATCGGCTGAAGCACCTCGTCGCGCAGGGCCACGTCGGCGCCCTGATGGTGGCGGATCTGCTCAAGCGGACCGATCGGCTCCTCGGCGGCATCCTGATCGCGAACACCGTAGTGGTGGCGGTCTCGAGCACGCTTTCCAGCCTCGTCGCGGTGCGCCTGCTCGGGGACGACAAGCTCGCCTACGCGGTCGGCACGCTGCTCATCTCGTTTCTCATCATCGTGTTCTCGGAAATCACGCCGAAGGTCATCGGCGCCACCTACCCCGAGCGCGCGGCACTCATCCTCGTTTACGTGCTGAAGCCGCTGATGTGGCTGCTGAACCCGCTGACCTGGTTCGTCAACCTGTTCGCGCGCCCGCTGCTTCTCATCCTCGGCATCCGTCCGGGAAGGCCGACCGATGAGCCGAAGCTCTCGCCCGAGGAAATCCGCACGCTCGTGCTCGAATCATCGAGCTTCATGCCGAAAAAGCACCTTTCGATCCTGCTCAACCTGTTCGACGTAGGCGCGATCAGCGTGCAGGACATCATGGTGCCGCGGGCGCGCATCGAGTCGGTGTGCCTGGAGGACGGCATGGCTACCGTGTCGCGCCAGTTCGCCACGACCTACCACATGCGCCTGCCCGTGTTCCGCAACCATGAGGGCGACATCGCCGGCATCCTGCACGTGCGCAAGATCCTCGGTGCCCTGCACGCCGGGCCGCTCGACGAGCAAGCCGTCCTCGCGGTGCTCGACGAGCCGTATTTCGTTCCGGCGAGCACCTCGGCGCTGGCCCAGATGCAGTACTTCCAAGAAAACCGCGAGCGCATGGCGCTCGTCGTCGACGAATACGGCGAGCTGATGGGCCTCGTCACCATGGAGGACATCATCGAGGAGATCATCGGCAAGTTCACGACGACGCTGCCCTCCGCCGTGGCGCTTGCCTGGGATGAGACCGGTTCGGCGACCGCCGAGGGCGCGATGCCGGTGCGCGAAGTGAACCGCGCGCTCGGACTGTCGCTTCCGACCGACGGTCCGAAGACGCTCAATGGCCTCATCGTCGAGTACCTGCAGGACATTCCCGAGGCCGACGTCTCGATCAAGATCGGTAACGTACCGATGGAGATCGTGCATGCGCAGGGCCGCACCATCAAAACGGTGCGCATTTTTCGGCCGGTTGCCGATGTAGAAAATACCGAGACCTCAGTAGCTTAGAACCGGAACTTCACGCTTTACAAAGGCTGCCCCCGAAGGCATCATGCTCGGTCGGGGAAGTCGGGAGGGAGTCTCTAAAGATGGCAACCGCAGCAGCAGCGACGGTAGCAAAAGGGCCGAAGGAATTCGTCTACAGCTGGGAGGGCAAGGACAAGGCCGGCAAGACGGTCCGCGGCGAGCTTCGTGCCGTGAGTGAAACCGCGGTGAACGCGACCCTGCGCCGCCAGGGCGTCATGGTGCAGAAGGTCAAGAAGCAGAAAAAAAGCGGCGGCGGCAAAGTCTCGTCCAAAGACATCGCACTATTCACGCGGCAGCTCGCAACGATGATGAAGGCGGGCGTGCCGTTGCTGCAGTCGTTCGACATCGTCGGCAAGGGTGCGACGAATCCGGCGGTCGCGAAGCTGCTGCTCGAGATCAAGACGGACGTCGAGACCGGCTCCCCCCTGGCGAGCGCCTTTCGCAAATATCCGCTGCACTTCGACGCCCTGTTCTGCAACCTGGTCGCCGCGGGAGAGCAGGCCGGCATTCTGGAGACGCTGCTCGATCGCCTGGCGACCTACAAGGAGAAGATCCTCGCCATCCAGTCGAAGATCAAGAGCGCGCTCTTCTATCCGATCGCGATCATCGCCGTGGCGTTCATCATCACCGCGGTGATCATGATCTTCGTCATCCCGGCCTTCAAGGAGGTGTTCAAGAACTTCGGCGCCGACCTGCCGGCGCCGACCCTGATGGTGATGGCGATCTCCGACTGGTTCGTGTCCTACTGGTACATCATCTTTCCGGTGATCGGCGGCGGCATCTACGGCTTCTTCGAGGCCTGGAAGCGCTCGCTCGCCGTGCAGATCTTCATGGACCGCCTGATGCTGAAGGTGCCGGTGTTCGGCGATCTCGTGCGCAAGTCTTCCATTGCGCGCTGGACGCGCACGCTGTCGACGATGTTCGCGGCCGGCGTGCCCCTCGTCGAGGCGCTCGATTCCGTGGGCGGCGCCGCGGGCAACTACGTTTACGCCACGGCGACCAAGCAGATCCAGAGCGAAGTATCCACCGGCACCTCGCTCACCGTGGCGATGCAGAACGCGAACGTGTTCCCGTCCATGGTGCTGCAAATGTGCTCGATCGGCGAGGAAACGGGCGCGCTCGATTCGATGCTCGGCAAGGTGGCAGACTTCTACGAAGCCGAGGTGGACGACGCCGTCGAGGCGCTCTCCTCGCTGATGGAGCCGATGATCATGGTCGTGCTCGGCACGCTCATCGGCGGCATGGTGATCGCCATGTACCTGCCGATCTTCAAGATGGGCCAGGCTGTCTGAGCCGATGAGTTCGGCGGCGTGGCTCGCCGAGCCGGCCGTTGTCGCTGCTGTCGCGCTGCTCATCGGCCTGTGCGTCGGCTCATTCCTCAACGTCGTCATTCACCGCCTGCCGCGCATGATGGAGCGCGAGTGGCGTGCGGAGTGCGCCGCGCTCGCCGGCCAGCCGGTGCCGGAAGAGCCGCGCCTCAATCTCTTCACGCCACGCTCGCGCTGCCCCTCGTGCGGGCATGCCATCGGCATCCTCGAAAACGTTCCGCTCGCGAGCTGGATCTGGCTGCGCGCCAGATGCGCGCACTGTAGCGCGCGCATCAGCGCGCGCTATCCGCTGGTCGAGCTCCTCGCCGGCATCGGCGCCGCGTTCTCGTTCTGGCGCTTCGGCGCGACGCTGCCTGCGCTCGGCGCCGCGCTCTTCGTCTGGTTCACCATCGCGCTCGCCTTCATCGACCAGGAGACCGGTCTGCTGCCCGACGACCTGACGCTGCCGCTCGTCTGGATCGGGCTCCTGCTCAATGTGCGCGGCGCCTTCGTGCCGCTCTCCGAGGCGGTGGCCGGCGCGGTCGCCGGCTACCTCGCGCTCTGGCTCGTCTATTGGGGCTACAAGCTCGCGACTGGCAAGGAAGGCATGGGCTACGGCGACTTCAAGATGAATGCCGCCGTCGGCGCCTTCCTCGGCTGGAAAATGCTGCCGCTCGTGATCCTGCTTTCCTCGCTCGTCGGCCTCGCGTTCGGCGCGGCGCAGATGTTCGCGGCGCGCGGACGCTGGGAAGCGGGCTTCCGCTTCCATTTCGGCCCGTACATTGCGATCGCCGCGCTGATCGCGCTTTACTGGGGCGAGCCGATCCTGCGCTGGTATAGCGCGAGGCTGTGAGGATTGCGTCTTCCTTCGTAGTCGGGCTCACCGGCGGTATCGGCAGCGGCAAAAGCGCGGCCGCCGACGAGTTCGCGCGCCTGGGCGCGGGGCTGGTCGATACCGACGCCATCTCGCGCAGCCTCACCGAGCCCGGCGGCGCCGCGCTGCCGCACATCAAGAGCGTATTCGGCGACGCCTTTCTCGCACCGGGCGGCGCAATGGACCGCAAGCGCATGCGCGAGCGCGTGTTCTCCGATCCGGCGGCAAAGCGGGCGCTGGAAGCGCTGCTGCATCCGATGATCCGCGCCGAGGCCGAGCACCGCATCGCGACGGCGAGCAGCCCGTACATCGTTTACGTCGTCCCGCTGCTCGTCGAGTCGGCCGACTATCGCGGCCGTGTCGACCGCGTGCTCGTCGTCGATGCGCCCGAGGCGTTGCAGATCGAGCGCGTGCGCTCCCGCAGCGGCCTTGCCGAGGCGCAGGTGCGCGCCATCATGGCGCAGCAGGCGAGCCGCAGCGCCCGCCTCGCGGTCGCGGACGACGTCATCGACAACGGCGGCACGCTCGAGGCGCTGCGCGAGCAGGTCGGCGCGCTGCACGCGCGCTATCTGAAGATGGCCGCGCACGCGCGCGCGTAGGTTGTGCCGGCTTCGCAAATCGCGCAGAATCCGCCGGCGTTGATCACGTACGAATATCCGCTGAACGAACGCATCCGCACGCTGCTGCGGCTGGAAGATCTCTTCGAGCGCTCACGCCACTTCATCGCGCGCACGGATCCTCACGATCATCACATGGCGCTGCTCACGCTGTTCGAAATCCTGGAAGTCTCGAGCCGTGCCGACCTGAAGTCGGATCTGCTGCAGGAGCTCGAGCGCCAGAAGCAGGTGCTGCTGTCCTTCCGCAACAATCCCGAGATTGCGCAGGAGGCGCTCACAAGCGTGGTGCGCGACATCGAGCAGGCCTCCGCGGCGCTTTTTTCCATGACGGGCAAGATCGGCCAGTATCTGCGCGAGAACGACTGGCTGATGTCGATCAAGCAGCGCACCGGCATTCCCGGGGGCGCATGCGAGTTCGACCTGCCTTCGTACCATTACTGGCTGCACCGGCCCGCCGACGAGCGCACCGGCCAGCTCGCCGCCTGGACCGGACCGCTCTATCCGCTGCGCGACGGCTCGGCGATCATCTTGCGCATCCTGCGCGAATCCGGCCGGCCGCAGAGCGTGAGCGCGCCCGCAGGCATGTTCCAGCAGATGCTCGGCGGCAAGACGGCGCAGATGCTGCGCCTGCGCCTCGACCCCTCGCTCGCCTGCGTGCCGGAGATCAGCGCCAACAAGTACGTGCTGAACATCCGCTTTCTCGCGCAAAACGGCGAAGAGCCGCGCTCGCAGCGCACCGCGGATACCGACATTCCCTTCGAGCTGACATTCTGCAACCTGTAAAGCACGTCCCCTGCCCGCGCTGCGGCCAGCCGGCGCCGTTTTCACCGGACAACCCATGGCGGCCGTTTTGCAGCCAACGCTGCAAGATGATCGACCTCGGCCAGTGGGCGAGCGAGGGCTATCGGGTCGCCGGCGAAGACGAAAAGCCCGGGGACGAGCCGCCGCCCGACGAGACCTAGCGCCAGCTCGCGCGGATCATCGCAAGGCCATGCGCGCCGGCCTGCCACGCGCGCTCCATGTCCGCCGGCGCGAGCCCGCCGATCGCATAGATCGGGATGCTTGCACCGCGCGCGAGTGCCGCGAAACGTTCCCAGCCGAGCGGCTCGGCTGCCTCCTTCTCGATGACCGGCCCGAGAACGGCGAAGTCCATGCCGAGCGCCATCGCGCGCTCGAGTTCCGAGCGCGTATGGCAGGAGGCTGCGGCGAGCTTCTCCTCCGTGCGGCGTTCGAGGCGCATGAGCTCCGCGGCCGTGTAATGCACGCCATCGGCATCGGGCACAGTTTCCTTGGTCATCACCTTGCACCCATAGCGATGCGCGAGGCCGATCGCTTGCTGGGTGAATGGACCGCGCCGGGCGGGCTCGAGGTTCGGCTCGCGTACCTGCAGGAGCCGCAGGCCCTGCGCGAGGCGGCGCTCGAGCGCGCTCAGCATGCGCGCGGCGCCAAGGCGCGCGGCATCCGTAATCGCATACTCGTGCGGCAGGGCAAGCGCATCGAGCACGGGCGCGTTCGCCGGCAGCATCGGCGCCGCCATGGGCCCGGCGAGCGCCTGCCAGGCGATCGCCTGGTCCTCGCGCGGGTGCGGCTCACCGGCCCATGCCAGCACGCGGAAAAAGCTGAGGCGCACATGGCCATGCGGATAGACGTATTCTCGCGTCAGCCATGGATAGACGGTGCGCGCGTCGATGCCGAGCTCCTCGCGCAGTTCCCGCGCCAGCGCCTCGCGCGGCGGCTCGCCCGGTTCGATCTTGCCACCCGGGAATTCCCAGTAGCCGGCGTAGACCTTGCCGGCCGGGCGCTGGGCGAGAAGGAAGCGCCCGTCTGGCCGCTGGATCACCGCGGCCGCGACTTCAATCACTTTTTCGAATGCCGGCCGGCCCAGTCGCGCGCGAACTGATACGCGACGCGGCCGCTGCGCGAGCCGCGCTGCAGCGACCATTGCAGCGCCTCCTCGCGCGCCGCGTCGCTCCACTTCACGCCGAGGGTCTTCAGCCAATGCTGGACAATGTCGAGATATTCGTCCTGATCGAACGGATAGAACGTCACCCAGAGCCCGAAGCGCTCGGAAAGCGAGATCTTTTCCTCGACCGTCTCACCGGGATGGATCTCGTCGCCGACGTACTTGGTCTCCAGGTTCTCCGTCATGTATTCCGGCATGAGGTGCCGGCGATTCGAGGTGGCGTAGATCAGCAGGTTCTCCGAAGTGGTCGACACGGAGCCGTCGAGGGCGACCTTCAGAGCGATATACCCATCCTCGGCGCCATGAAAGCTGAGGTCGTCGCAGAAGAGTAGGAAGCGCTCCTTGCGCCCGGCGACCTGGTCGACGATCTGCGGCAGGTCGACGAGATCGTTCTTCTCCACCTCGATGAGCCGCAGGCCCTGCTTGCTGTATTTGTTGAGCAGGCCCTTGACGATGGAGGACTTGCCGGTGCCGCGTGCACCGGTGAGCAGCACGTTGTTCGCGGGCACGCCCTGCAGGAACTGGCGCGTGTTCTGCTCCACGCGCTCGATCTGCCGGTCGATGCCGCGCAGGTCCGCGAGGCGGATACGGTGCACCTGGGTCACCGGCTGCAGATACCCCGGGTTCCCGCGCCGCCCGCTCGCGCGCCAGCGGAACGCGATGCTCGCCGCCCAGTCGGTGGCCGGCGCCGCGCGCGGCAGGAACTCCCCCAGACGCTGCAGGATCTCTTCCAGATCCTTGTTCAAGTGCGATATTCCGCGTTGATTTTCACGTAGTCGAAGGACAGGTCACAAGTCCATACCGTGGCGCGCGCCTCGCCCCGGTGCAGCAGCACGCGCACGTCGAACTCCGGCTTTTTCATCGCCGCCGCGCCGAGCTCATCGCGATAGGCCGCGTCGCGCCCACCCTGATGCACGACGCGCACCTCGTCGATGTAGAGGTCGACGCGTCCGGTGTCGAGGCCCTTCACGCCCGAATTCCCGACGGCGGCGAGGATGCGCCCGAGATTCGGATCGGAAGCGAAGAAGGCAGTCTTGACGAGCGGCGAATGCGCGATCGCGTAGGCGACGCGCCGGCACTCCTCGACGCTGCGTCCGCGCTCGACCTCGAGCGTGACGAACTTCGTGGCTCCCTCGCCGTCGCGCACGATGGCCTGGGCGAGATGGCGCGCGACTTCGCCGATCGCCACCTCGAGCCTGAGCTGATCGCGGCGCGTGCGCGCCGCGGGCCCGCGGCCCGTGGCGGCGAGGATGAGCGAGTCATTGGTCGACGTGTCGCCATCAACGGTCACGCAGTTGAATGAGCGCTCGGCGACGCGGGCGAGCAGTGCGTCGAGCTCGCGTTGCGCGACGCGCGCGTCGGTCGCGATGAAGCCGAGCATCGTCGCCATGTCGGGCCGGATCATGCCGGCGCCCTTGGCGATGCCGCTCACCACCGCCTGCCCGCCGGAGAGGCGCACCTTGCGCGAATAGGCCTTCGGCACCGTGTCGGTCGTCATGATCGCCTGCGCGGCGGAAAACCAGTCGTCCTGGTGCAGCAGCGCGTGCGGCAGCGCCGCCACGATGCGCTCGACCGGCAGTGGCTCCATGATGACGCCGGTCGAGAACGGCAGAACCTGGTTCGCCTCGCAGCCGAGATGGCTGGCGAGCGCCTCGCAGACGAGCATCGCGTGCTCGATGCCGCGCCTGCCCGTTCCCGCGTTCGCGTTGCCCGTATTGACGACGAGTGCCTCCACGTCATTCTTCAGGTGCCTGCGCGCGAGGACGACCGGAGCGGCGCAGAAGCGGTTCTGCGTGAAGACACCCGCGACACGGGTGCCGGGAGCGAAACGCATCACGAGAAGGTCTTTGCGATTGGCTTTGCGCACGCCGGCCATGGCGACGCCGAGTTCGACGCCTGGGACGGGGTGCAGCGCTGCAGGATCGGGTGGCGGCAGGTTGACCGCCATCGCTACGTCAGTTTGCCGTGACAGTGCTTGTACTTCTTCCCGGAGCCGCAGGGGCAGGGGTCGTTGCGCCCGACCTTGGGCATGTGGCGAACCGTCGGCTGCGCCTTCTTCTTGGTTGCCGCCTCGGCGAGTGCGACGTCGCCGTTGCCGGCATACGCCGGCTCCGGCTCCTCGATGCCGCCGAGCGAGCTGGCATGCACCGGCTGCACGTTCTCGACGTGCGCTTGGTCGTCCGGCCGGATGTCCTCCTGGGTACGGATCTCCACCGCGGTGAGCGTCTTGATGACTTCCAGCTTTACCGACTCGAGCATCGCCCCGAAGAGCTCGAACGCCTCACGCTTGTATTCCTGCTTCGGGTTCTTCTGGGCATAGCCGCGCAGATGGATGCCCTGGCGCAGGTGGTCGAGCGCGGCGAGGTGCTCGCGCCAATGCGCATCCAGGATCTGCAGCATGATGTAGCGCTCGTATTGCCGGTACTGCGCCTCAGCCCCGGCCGGCAGCTTGGCGTGGTAGGCGGCCTGCGCGTTCTCGACGATGCGCTCGAGCAGCGCCTGCTCCTGGAGGTCGGGCTCTGCCTCGAGCCAACGCCCGATCGGCAGCTCGAGCTTGAATTCATTCCTCAGCGCGGCCTCGAGGCCGGCGATGTCCCACTGCTCCTCCACGCTCTCCTCGGGCACGTACATGCGGAAAAGATCGGCAATGACGCCGGCGCGCAGGTCCGCAATACGCGGCGAAACGTCCTGCGACTCAAGCAGCTCATTGCGTAGCGCATAGATGGTTTTACGCTGGTCATTGGCAACGTCGTCGTACTCGAGGAGCTGCTTGCGGATGTCGAAGTTCCTCGCCTCGACCTTGCGTTGCGCGCTCTCGATCGAGCGCGTGACCATCGGGTGCTCGATCGCCTCGCCCTCGGGCATTTTCAGCATCACCATGATGCGGTTGATGCGCTCGCCGGCGAAGATCCTGAGCAGCGGATCCTCAAGCGACATGTAGAAGCGCGAGCTGCCCGGGTCGCCCTGCCGGCCCGAGCGGCCGCGCAGCTGATTGTCGATGCGCCGCGATTCGTGGCGCTCGGTGCCGATGATGTGCAGGCCTCCCGCCTTCACCACCTGGTCATGCAATTGCTGCCACTCGCCGCGCAGCTTCTCGACGCGCGTGCGCTTCTCCTCCGCAGCCAGCTTGTCGTCGGCCTCGACGAAATCGCACTGCTTCTCGACGTTTCCGCCGAGCACGATGTCCGTGCCGCGGCCGGCCATGTTGGTCGCGATAGTGATCATGCGCGGCCGGCCGGCCTGGGCAACGATCTCCGCCTCGCGCGCGTGCTGCTTGGCATTCAGCACCTGGTGCGCGAGCTTCTCGTTGTTGAGAAACCCGGACAGGAGCTCCGAGTTCTCGATCGAGGTGGTGCCGACAAGAACCGGCTGGCCGCGCGTGTAGCAGTCGTGGATGTCCTTGATGACCGCCTGGTACCTTTCCTTGGCCGTGCGGTAGACCTGGTCGTGCCGGTCGGTGCGGATCATCGGCTTGTGTGTTGGCACGACGACGGTTTCGAGGCCGTAGATCTGCTGGAACTCGTAGGCCTCGGTATCGGCCGTGCCGGTCATCCCGGCGAGCTTGCCGTACATGCGGAAATAGTTCTGGAATGTGATCGAGGCGAGCGTCTGGTTCTCGTTCTGGATGGCGACGCCCTCTTTTGCCTCCACCGCCTGGTGCAGCCCCTCGGACCAGCGCCGGCCGACCATCAGGCGGCCGGTGAATTCGTCGACGATGATCACCTCGCCGTTTTGCACGACGTAGTGCTGGTCGCGATGGAACAAGTGGTGCGCACGCAAAGCGGCGTACAGGTGATGCACCAGGTTGATGTAGGCCGGCTCGTAGAGGCTCGCACCTTGGGGCAGCAGGCCGACGCGCGCGAGGATCTGCTCCGCCTTCTCGTGCCCCGCCTCGGAGAGGATGATCTGGTGGTTCTTCTCGTCGACGTAGAAGTCGCCCGGCGGCTCCGGCTTGTCGGGCTTCTTCTCTTCCTTCTGACGAGTAAGGAGCGGCGGCACCTCGTTCATCTTGTAGTAGATCTCGGTGCGGTCCTCCGCCTGCCCGGAGATGATGAGCGGCGTGCGCGCCTCGTCGATCAGGATCGAGTCCACCTCGTCGACGATGGCGTAATGCAGCCCGCGCTGGAAGCGCTCCTCGACATGCATGGCCATGTTGTCGCGCAGATAATCGAAGCCGAACTCGTTGTTCGTGCCGTACGTGATATCGGCGGCGTAGGCCTTGCGCTTGTCCTCGGGGTCCATGTGCGGCAGGTTGACGCCCACGGTGAGCCCGAGGAACTGGTAGATCTTGCCCATCCACTCGGCGTCGCGACGCGCGAGGTAGTCGTTGACGGTGACGATGTGCACGCCCTTGCCTGTCAGGGCGTTGAGATAGGCGGGCAGCGTGGCGACGAGCGTCTTGCCCTCGCCCGTCTTCATCTCGGCGATCTTGCCGTTGTGGAGCACCATGCCGCCGACCAGCTGCACGTCGAAATGACGCATGCGCAGCGTGCGCTTCGCGGCTTCGCGCACGACGGCGAACGCCTCGGGCAGCAGTTCCTCGATCGTCGCGCCCTCGGCGTGGCGTTTTTTCAGCTCGCTCGTCTTGCCGGCGAGCGCGGCGTCGGAAAGGCTGGAGATTTCCGGCTCGAGCGCGTTGATCTGGGCGACGGTGTGCGAATACTGCTTGAGCAAGCGCTCGTTGCGGCTGCCGAAGATGCGGGTCGGCATCCGCCAGAGCACCTCGGCGACACGGCGCGCAAACTGAAGAAATTTCACCATGACGGGCGCTGGCCCACGCGAGGCCAGCGGAGAACGAGCTCCGGGAAAGGCGGCAATGTTATCACGCCGAGGCGCAGGCCCCGGCGCGGCGGCGAGCCTACTTGGCCGAAGCGGTGTGGACGCTCGCCCGCGGAGCGGGCACCGAGGCGGCGAGGAACTTCGTCGGATTCTGGGCGGCGCCGCGGAAGCGCACTTCGAAGTGCAGGTGCGGCCCCGTGGAACGGCCGGTCGAGCCGACTTCCGCAATCTTGCGTCCGCGCGCGACGACGTCGCCTTCCTTCACGAGCAGCTTCGAGCAGTGCCCGTAGCGCGTGACGAGGTCGTTGCCGTGATCGATGTCGATCACGTAGCCGTATTGCGGGTGAAAGCCAGCGAACACCACCACGCCGCCTGCCGCGGCGACCACTGGGGAGCCGGGGTCGGCGAGAAAGTCGATGCCTTCGTGCATCGCCCACTGCCCGGTGAATGGATCGATGCGGCGCCCGAAGCCGGAAGCGTTGTACGGCGCGCGCACCGGCAGCATCGTGGGCATCAGCTTCTTCTTAACGGCCTGCTCGAAGAGCTGCGATTCGAGCACGCCGAGCATGTCGTTGCGGTTTTCGAGCTCGCGCGAGAGCTCGAGCAGCTTGGCGCTGAAGTCTCCGAGCGAAAGGTTCTGCGGCGGCATCAGCGTCGGCGCGGCACCGCCGATGCCGGGCGTCTCGGCGAGGCGAACTTCGCGCATGCCGGCGAGCGAGGCGAGCCGCTCGCCGAGCGCATCCAGGCGCGTGAGCTGGGCCTGCATTTCGCCAAGCTTCACCGCCATGGCGTTGAGGTTCTGCTGCACGAAGGTGCGGCTTCTTTCGGCTTCGGTTTCCTGCGCGGAAAGCACGAGGCGATGCAGCGCCGGCAGCGGCACGACGCTCGCATAGCGCAGCGTCAGCCAGTAGACGCCCGCGGTCGCACCGAGCACGAGGAGGAACAGCGCCATGGCGCTCGCGAGCAGGTGCGCCGCTGACAGGCTCAGCGAACGCGCCTTGGCCAGGCGATCCGAGATCAGGATAATCTGCACTTCTCCCCTCCCGACTGCGTGACTCGTTTGCGCCTTCAAAAGCTCGACCGCATTTTGTCGGCCGATGGCGAACTGCAACCGCTACTCGCCAAGGCGCAGGATCTGCGCGCGCTCGCGGACCTCGTTCACCGCTTTTTGTCCGCGGACCTTGCTCGCGAGCTGCGCGTCGCCAACTTCAAGTCCGGCGATCTCGCGCTCATCGCGCCGAATTCCGCCGTCGCGGCCAAGCTCAGGCTTCTCTCACCACCGCTGGGCGAATTCCTGCGCGAAAGGCGATTTCAGGTTAATTCAGTTTCGGTGAGGGTGCAACCAAACCGGGCGGCGAGCGCCACGCCGCAATTGCAAAAAGCTGTGCATTTCTCCACACCTGCGCTGCATAGTCTGCGTGCGTTGCACGACCGGCTGCCTAATTCATCACCCGCGCGCAAGGCGCTGGCAAGGATGCTGCAGCGCCACGGGGCCTTGTCCGAGAATTAGCCGTACTGCGTGGCGAGGCGCGCCACGCCCGCAGGCGTTTCCTCGGCGCGCTCGAAGCTCACCATCTGCAGCGCGTCGGCCTGCGCGAGCACCGCGCGCAAAAGCCGGTTGTTGAGCGCGTGGCCCGACTTATGTGCGAAGAAGGCGCCAAGGAGCGGCCTGCCAAGGAGGTACAGGTCGCCGATCGCGTCGAGAAGCTTGTGACGGATGAACTCGTCGGCGAAGCGCAGGCCCTCGGCGTTGAGCACGCGGTACTCGTCAAGCACCACGGCGTTGTCGAGCCCGCCGCCCAGAGCGAGGCCGCTGTCGCGCAGGTCCTCTACCTCGTGCATGAAGCCGAAAGTGCGGGCGCGGGCGATTTCCTTAAGGTACGAAGTCTCGGCGAAGTTGACTTCCACCGCTTGCGTCGAGCGTTCGATCACCGGATGGCGAAAATCGATGGAGAACGACAGTTTGTAGCCTTCATAGGGCTCGAGTCGCGCCCACTTATCGCCCTCGCTCACCTCGACGCGGCGCGTGACGCGCAGGAAGCGCTTGGGCGCGCCCTGCTCGACGATGCCGGCCTGCTGGATGAGCAGCACGAATGGCGATGCGCTGCCGTCCATGATCGGAAGCTCCGAAGCGTCGAGGTCGACGTAGAGGTTGTCGACGCCCAGGCCGCCGAGCGCAGACATCAGGTGCTCGACGGTGTAGACCTTGGCGCCATCGCGCACAAGGCACGAGGAAAGGCGCGTCTCGCCGACAAGGTCCGCGCGCGCCGGAATGTCGACGGGTGTAGCGAGATCGATGCGCCGAAAGACCACGCCGGTATCCGCGGGCGCAGGCCGCAAGGTGACCCTGACCTTCTGTCCGGTATGCAGGCCGACGCCTGCAGCAGAGATGAGCTTTTTTAACGTGCGTTGCCGCAGCATCGGTAAGCGCTTATGCGAGTGGCGATTCTAGCAAACGGGGCATATGCCTCGGGGCACCGCCGGCAAGGAGGTGGTGCCCCGGGGACCACGCGCACTCAGTCCGCCTGCTTGCGCAGGAAGGCTGGGATGTCGTACTTGTCGACGCCGCTCTGCTGCAGGGCCTCGACGGTGGACGCACGGTTGCGGCGGATGACAGCCGGCACCGCGTCGAGCTGGTTGTAGTCCACCGGGCCGGGCAGGTTGTCAGTGCCGGTTTTCTGTCCGCTGACGTTGCTCAGTACGAGCTGCGGCTTGGGCTGTCGCGCCGCCGCCGGCGCGCCCAGGCCTGTAGCGACGACGGTGACGCGCAGCTGCTCGGCGAGCGCGTCGTCGTAGACGCCACCGTAGATGATGGTGGCGTCCTCGGCCGCGAAGGTGCGGATAATGTTCATCACCTCCTTCGTCTCGCGCAGCTTCAGGCTCGACTTCGAGGCGGTAATGTTGACGAGGACGCCGCGTGCGCCCGCGAGATTCACGCCTTCGAGCAGCGGGCAGGCGATCGCCTGCTCCGCGGCGATGCGCGCGCGATCGATGCCGCTCGCGCAGGCCGAGCCCATCATCGCCATGCCCTGTTCGGACATCACGGTGCGCACGTCCTGGAAGTCGACGTTCACGAGGCCCGGGTTGTTGATGATCTCGGCGATGCCGGCGACCGCGTTGTTCAGCACGTCGTCGGCGGCCTTGAACGCGTCTTCCTGCGTCACATCCTCGCCGAGCACTTCCTCGAGCCGGTCGTTGAGGATGACGATCAGTGAATCGACGTGCGCCGCGAGCGCTTCGAGACCCTGCTCGGCGGTCTTCATGCGCTTGGAGCCCTCGAACGCGAAGGGCTTGGTCACGACCGCCACTGTCAGAATGCCGAGCGAGCGCGCTACCTCGGCGATCACGGGCGCGGCTCCCGTGCCTGTGCCCCCGCCCATACCCGCCGTAATGAACACCATGTGCGCGCCGGCGACGGCCTCTTCGATGCGGTCGCGATCGGCGATCGCGACTGCGCGCGCCTCCTCGGGCTTCGCGCCGGCGCCAAGGCCACTTGTGCCGAGCTGAATCTGGTGGCTCGCCTTGTTGCGCGAGAGCACCTGGGCGTCCGTGTTCACGGCGATGAACTCGACCCCGTGCACGCCCTGCTCGATCATGTGGTTGACGGCGTTGCCGCCGGCGCCGCCGACGCCGATGACCCGGATGATGGGCCCGGTGACCTGACTGTCTACGATTTCGAACATGTTGTTATCTCCTTGCCGTTGTTTTTGACTTCAAAAGTTGCGTTGAAACCACTCCCTCATGCGCCCCAGCACCGCCTTCATAGAGCCGCTGTGACGTGCGAGCTTGCCGTGATTCATCTGCGAGACGCCTTCGAGGAGGAGTCCCACGGCGGTCGCGTAGCGCGGCGCGCGTACCACGTCGGCGAGTCCGCCGGCGTAGCGCGGCACGCCGATGCGCACCGGCATGTGGAAGAGCTCCTCGCCGAGCTCAACCATGCCCTGCATCACGGCCGAGCCGCCGGTGAGCACGACGCCGCTCGAGAGCAGCTCCTCGAAGCCCGATTCGCGCAGCACCTGCTGCACGAGCGAGTAAAGCTCCTCGACGCGCGGCTCGATCACCTCGGCGAGCGTCTGGCGGGAGAGCGACCGTGCGCCGCGATCGCCGATGCCTGGCACTTCGAGCATCTGATTGGCATCGGCGAGCTGGCGCAGCGCCACGCCGTGGCGGATCTTGATGGCTTCCGCGTCCGCGGTCGGCGTGCGCAGCGCCATGGCGATGTCGTTCGTGATCTGGTCGCCCGCGATAGGCACCACCGCCGTATGGCGGATGGCGCCGTGTGTGAACACGGCGATGTCGGTCGTGCCGCCGCCGATGTCGAGTAGGCATACGCCGAGGTCTTTTTCATCCTCCGAGAGCACCGCACGCGACGAGGCGAGCGGCTGCAGGATGAGGTCCTTCACCTCGATGCCGCAGCGGCGCACGCACTTGATGATGTTCTGCGCCGCGGACACGGCCCCGGTGACGATGTGCACCTTCACTTCAAGCCGCACGCCCGACATGCCGATCGGCTCGCGCACGTCTTCCTGGCCGTCGATGATGAATTCCTGGCGCAGCACGTGCAGGATTTGCTGGTCGGTCGGGATATTGACGGCGCGCGCCGTTTCGATGGCCCGGTCAACGTCCATGACGTCGACCTCGCGGTCCTTCACCGCCACCATGCCCGTCGAGTTGAAGCTGCGGATGTGGCTGCCTGCGATGCCGACGTAGGCCGAGGTGATCTTGCAATCGGCCATGAGCTCCGCCTCTTCCAGCGCGCGCTGGATCGCCGCCACGGTGGCTTCGATATTGACGACCACGCCCTTTTTCAGCCCCTTCGACTCGTGCGAGCCCATACCAAGGATCTCGAGTGAGCCGTCGGCGCCGGTCTCGGCAACGAGGCAGGCCACTTTCGAGGTACCGATGTCCAGGGCGACGATGAGATTCTTGTTTTCCTTGGGCATCAGCCGCGCGCCTGTACGGTAAACCCGTTGGGATAGCGCAAGTCCACGACGTTGCGGGCGAGCGGCCTTGCGCCCGGGATGCCGGCATACGTGGCGACGAATCTCGCGAGCCGAGCCTCCGCGAGCTCGGCATCACGTCCGAGCATGAGTTGCAGTCCATTGCCGAGCGTGAGCTGCCAGGCGCGGCGCTCGCTCAGCGTGATGCGCTCAAGCGGGCTGCCGAGCGGCGCGGCGATGCGTGAAAAGCTCTGGTAGCGGCGCGCGATTTCCGCCTCGCTGCCGGACGGGCCGACGAATAACGGCAGCGGCGCGTCCGCTTCGCCGGCAAAGCGCTCGCCGTGCGTGTTGACGAGCCCGCCGGCGCCCCAGCGCGCGAGCGCCACGTGCTCCTCGATGGTGACTTCGAGCCGATCGGGCCACGCCCGCCTCACGGCCGCCGTGCGTACCCATGCCAGCCGTTCGAGCCCGGCACGCAGGTCGTCGATGCGGGCCGCAAAGAAGTTGCCGCCGGCGAAGCGCGATAGGGCGGCTTCGACCTCGGCGCGCGGCGCATGCTCAAGCGCGCTGCGCAGCTCCACGGTACGCACCGGGAAGAGCGGCGAATGCGCGAGCCAATAGAGGGCCGCGACGGCGCAGCCCAGCGCCGCCGCCCCGACGAGGAAGCCGGCTGCGGCGTTAAGCCATCGCACGTTACCCCACATGCGCCGCCTCGAGGATCTTCAGGCACAGCTCCTCGTACGACAGGCCGACGGCGCGCGCCGCCATCGGCACGAGCGAGTGGTCGGTCATTCCCGGCGAAGTGTTGACCTCCAGCAGATAAGGCCGCCCCTGCCGATTGAGCATCAGATCGACGCGCCCCCAGCCGCGGCAGCCGAGCGCGCGAAAGGCGGCGAGGCACAGCGCCTGGATCTCCTTCTCCTTCGTAGGCGCAAGACCGCATGGAATCAGGTAGCGCGTATCGTCGGCGAGATACTTCGCCTCGTAGTCGTAGAACTCGCGCGGCGTCTCGATGCGGATGATCGGCAGCACGCGCTCGCCGAGGATCGCCACCGTGAGCTCTGGACCGTCGATGAACTTTTCCGCGATTACGACCGGGTCGTATTTGGCGGCGAGCGTATAGGCGGCCTTCAGCTTGCCGGCGCCGCGCACCTTCGACATGCCGACCGAAGAACCCTCGCTCGCCGGCTTGACGAAGAGCGGCGTGCCGAGCTTCTTCGCCACGGCGCCGAACGCCGAGCGCTCGTGCAGTATCTCGAACGGCGCGGTGGGTAGGCCTTCGGCGTGCCAGAGGCGCTTGGTGCGGACCTTGTCCATGGCGAGCGCGGATGCGAGCACGCCGCTGCCGGTATAGGGAATCGAGAGCCACTCGAGAATGCCCTGCACGGTACCGTCCTCGCCGAAGCGGCCGTGCAGCGCGATGAAGACCCGCGCGAACTTCTCGCGCAGCAGATCCTCCAGGCTGCGCTCGGCCGGGTCGAAGGCGTGCGCGTCGATGCTACGGCTGCGCAAAGCCTTGAGCACCATCGCGCCGCTTTTGAGGGACACTTCGCGCTCTGCCGATTTGCCGCCGAGCAGCACCGCTACCTTGCCGAAGTTCATGGCGCGGGCTCGCCGACGATGCGCACTTCCGTCTGCAGCACGATGCCCTTCATCTGGTAAACCATGCGCTGGACGTGCTCGATCAGCCATTCGATGTCCGAGGCGCGCGCGGCGCCGTGCGGATTGACGATGAAGTTGGCGTGCTTCTCCGAGACGCGTGCGCCGCCCCTGCCGAAGCCCTTCAGCCCGCACGATTCGATGAGCCGCGCGGCATGATCGCGCGGCGGGTTGCGAAACACGCTGCCCGCGTTCGGGAGCCCGAGCGGCTGGGTCGCGATGCGGCGCGCGAGCAGTTCCTTCATGACGCCACGCGAGGTCTCGCCATCGCCATGCTCCAGGCAGAACCACGCGGCGGCGAACCATTCCTCGCGCGCCGGCATCGCGGCGCAATGCCGGTAGCCGATCTCGAACTCTCCGCGCCTGCGCTCGACGATGGTGCCGCGGCGATCGATGGTCGCTACACGCTCGACGATGTCCCAGGTTTCTCCGCCGTAGCAGCCGGCGTTCATCGCGAGCGCGCCGCCGACGCAGCCCGGCACGCCCGCGAGGAACTCGGCGCCTTCGAGGTCGTGCAGCGCTGCAAAGCGCGCCACTTTCGGGCTCGCCACGCCGGCCTCCGCATAGATGAGGCCCTCCTCAATGCGCGGCCGCCGGGCGGAGGCGTGCGTCATGATGACCGTGCCACGCCAGCCGCCGTCGCGCACAAGGAGATTCGAGCCGAGGCCGACGAAGAGCAGCGGCTCCTCGGGCGGCAGCTGGCGGAGGAAGCGCGCGAGGTCCGCAAGGTCCGCGGGCACGTAGAAGCGATCGGCGGCGCCACCCGCGCGCCAGCTCACGTGACGGCTCATCGGCTCGTCGCGCCTGAGGTCCCCGCGCAATCCGTCGAAGTGCAGCGCCTCGGCCATGTTCATGTCAGCTGCGCGGCAACGTTGCCGATCGAGCCTGCGCCCATCGTCAGCACGACATCGCCGTCGTGGGCGACGCGCCCGATCGCGGCCGGCATGTCGGCGATGTCCTCGACGAAGACCGGCTCGACCTGCCCGGCGACGCGCACCGCGCGCGCAAGCGAGCGGCCGTCGGCGGCCACGATCGGCGCCTCGCCGGCCGCATACACCTCGGCGAGCAGCAGCGCATCCGCGGTCGACAGCACCCGCACGAAGTCTTCGAACAGGTCGCGCGTGCGCGTGTAGCGATGCGGCTGGAAGGCGAGCACCAGCCTGCGCCCGGGATACGCGCCGCGGGCGGCAGCGAGCGTCGCGGCCATCTCCGCCGGGTGGTGGCCGTAGTCGTCGATCAGCGTAAAGGTGCCACCGCCGTCCAGGCGCACCTCGCCGTAGTTCTGAAAGCGCCGATCGACGCCGTGAAACTCGCCGAGTGCCTTCAGAATCGCGGCCTCGCCCACGCCGAGCTCGTCGGCCACCGCAATGGCGGCGAGGGCATTCAGCACGTTGTGACGGCCCGGCAGGTTGAGCACTACGTCGAGCGCGCGCGCGCCGCGCCGCTGCGCCCGGAACTGCATGCGCGCGCCGTCGTGCCGGATCGCCTCGGCCCGGATCGAGCAATCCGGCATCGTCCCGTATGTCACGACCGGCTTGGAGACAAGCGGCAGGATGTCGCGCACCTGCGCATCGTCGCCGCAGAGGATCGCCGCCCCGTAGAAGGGCAGGTTCTGCAGGAACTGCACGAACGCCTGCTTGAGCCGCGGAAATTCCTGGCCATACGTGTCCATGTGGTCGGCGTCGATGTTCGTCACGACGGCGAGCACGGGCTGCAGATGCAGGAACGAGGCATCCGATTCGTCGGCCTCGACGACGATGAAATCGCCGCTGCCCAGTCGCGCGTTGCTGCCGGCGGCGTTGAGCCGTCCGCCGATCACGAACGTCGGATCGAGTCCGCCCTCGGCGAGCACGCTCGCCACGAGGCTCGTCGTGGTGGTCTTGCCATGGGTGCCCGCGATCGCGACGCCGCGCTTCAGGCGCATGAGCTCGGCAAGCATCAGCGCGCGCGGCACGACCGGAATGCGCCGCTCGCGCGCCGCGACGAGCTCAGGATTGTCGGCCTGCACGGCGCTCGATACGACGACCGCGTCGGCACCGTTGACATGCTCGGGTTCGTGCTCAAGGAACACCTTCACACCGAGGCTGCTCAAACGACGCGTCGCCGCGTTCGCCGCGATGTCCGAGCCGCTCACCTCGTAGCCGAGGTTACTTAGCACTTCGGCGATGCCCGACATGCCGACGCCACCCACGCCGACGAAATGGATGCGCCGCACCTTATGCTTCATCGCGCAAGCTCCATGCAGCGTTCGGCTACGACCCGGGCGGCGTCGGGCTTGCCGAGCGCACGCGCGTTCTGCGCCATCCTGAGCAGGGCCGGCCGATCGAGCGACGCAATGAGATCGGCAAGACGCGGTGGGCTGAGCTCGGCTTGCGGCAGGAGGACGGCCGCACCATGCCCGGCGAGGAAGCGCGCGTTCGCCGCCTGGTGATCGTCCACGGCATGCGGGAAGGGCACGAGGATGCTCGCCATGCCGCCCGCCGAGAGCTCCGCGATCGTCAAGGCGCCGGCGCGGCAGATGACAAGGTCGGCTTCCGCGTAGCGACGCGCCATGTCGTCGATGAAGGCAACGAGCTCGCCCTGCACGCCGGCCTCGGCATAGTGCCCGCGCAGGCGTGTCAGATGTTTTTCACCCGACTGATGCACCACGATCGGCCGCTCGGCGAGCAGCGCGAGCGCGCGAGGAACCGTTTCGTTCAGCGCCTGCGCGCCAAGGCTGCCGCCGACGACGAGGAGCTTGAGCGGCCCCGCCCGCCGGGCAAAGCGCTCCTCCGGGGGCGACATCGCCGCGATGTCCGCCCGCACGGGGTTGCCGGTCCATTCGGCGCCTGAGAGCGCGTTCGGAAAAGCAACCATCACCTTGTCCGACACGCCGGCGAGCACCCGGTTGGCGAGCCCGGCGACCGCGTTCTGCTCGTGCAGCGCGAGCGGCCGCCCGAGCAGCGAGGCCATCATGCCGCCGGGAAAGGCGACGTAGCCGCCGAGGCCGAGCACGACATCCGGACGGATGCGGCGGATGTGGCGCGCGCTCTCCCAGAACGAGAAGAGCAGATTTCCGGGCAACAGCAGCTTCTGCAGCAGGCCTTTGCCGCGCGCCGCACGGGCGCGAATCCATGCCGCCGCATAGCCGTAGCGCGGGACGAGGCGCTCTTCCATGCCACCGCGCGCTCCCATCCACACCACGTGCCAGCCGGCGGCGCGCGCCTGTTCGGCGACCGCGAGCCCGGGAAAGATGTGTCCCCCGGTGCCGCCCGCCATGATGAGAAGCGTTCGGCTCACGCGTGCAGCCCTCTCGCGAGCTGGCGGTTCTCCCAGTCGATGCGCAGAAGGATGGCGAGCGCGACGAAGTTGACGACGAGGCCCGAGCCGCCATAGCTCATGAGCGGCAGCGTGAGCCCCTTGGTCGGCAGCAGGCCCATGTTCACGCCCATGTTGATGAACGCCTGGAAGCCGAGCCATATGCCGATCCCCTGCGCTGCGAGGGCGGCGAAATGCCGTTCGCGCGAGCTCGCCTGGCGGGCGATGGCAAAGGCGCGCGCGACGATCCAGGCGAAGAGCACGATGACGGTGAGCACGCCCGCGAAGCCGAGCTCCTCGGCGAGCACGGCAAGCAGGAAATCGGTGTGCGCCTCGGGCAGGTAATGCAGCTTCTCGACACTCGCGCCGAGTCCCACGCCGAACCATTCGCCACGACCGAAAGCGATGAGTGCATGCGATAGCTGGTAGCCGCGGCCGAAAGGCTCGGACCACGGGTCCATGTAGCCGAAGATGCGGTGCATGCGGTAGGGTGAGGAGAGCACCAGCACCACGAACCCCGCGGCCAGCATGCCGAGCAAGGCGAGGAAATGCCGGCCGTTCATGCCGCCGAGGAAGAGCAGCGCGAAGGCGCTCGCCGCGATGACGACGAGCGCCCCGAAGTCCGGCTCGCGCAAGAGCAGCCACGACACGACCAGCATCACCGCCAGCATGGGTAGCAGGCCCTTCTTGAAGCTCTTCAGCACGGCGTGCTTGCGCACGGTGTAGTCGGCGGCATAAAGCACGGCGGCGAGCTTCATGATCTCCGAGGGCTGCACGCTGAAAAGCGGCAGCGCGAGCCAGCGACGCGCACCGTTCACTTCTCGACCGACGCCCGGAAGGAGGACGGCAACGAGCAGCGCCACGCCGGCGAGGAATATGATCGGCGCCGCCTGCTGCCACAGGCGCGCGGGCACGAGGAACACCATCACCGCCGCAACGAGCGCGATGCCGAGGAAGATCGCCTGGCGCATGAGGAACCACGCGGCGCTGTTGCCGGTATAGCGGTTGGATTCGGCGGTCGCGATGGAAGCCGAATACACCATGATCAGTCCCAGCGCCGCGAGCAGCAGCGCCGCCCAGGCGAGCGAGCGATCGTATTCCGCCGCTGGGGCGTTGCGCGCGAGCACGAAAGTCTGGCTCATGGCAGGGCACGCACCGCAGCGCTGAACACTTCGCCTCGCTGCTTGTAGTCGCGGAACATATCGAAGCTCGCACACGCGGGCGAGAGCAGCACGGCTTCTCCGGCGCGCGCAATGCGTGCCGCGCTCTGCACGGCGCCCTCGAGGCTCGAGCAGCGCTCGATCGGCACGCCGGCGAGCGCCTGCTCGATACGCGGCGCATCGCGGCCGATGAGCAGCACGCATGCCGCGTACTTCTCGACCGGTTCGCGCAGCGGCGCGAAGTCCTGCCCTTTGCCGTCGCCGCCGAGAATCAGGACCGTCCTTTTTCCCAGGCCGCGCAGCGCCGCGATGGTCGCCCCGACGTTCGTGCCCTTGGAATCGTCGTACCACTCGACGCCGCCGCGACACGCCACCAGCTCCACCCGGTGGGGCAGGCCGCGGAAAGAGGCGAGGCCATGCGCCAAGCGCTCGCGCGCCAGGCCGAACGCTCGCGCAAGCGCGCACGCCGCGAGCGCGTTAGCGACGTTGTGCGCGCCGTGGATCGGCAGCTGTTCGCGTTCCACGAGGCGATGCGGGCCTTCGCACAGGGCGCCGCCGGAGACGCCGAAATCCCAGGGCTGCGGCGGCGCGCCGAGCCCGAAGGTCACGATGGCGCGTCCGGGCAGCGCCATCGCCGCGGAGGCGGCGTCGTCGCGGTTCAGGATTTGGACGCCGTCGCCTTGGAAGATGCGCGCTTTCGCCGCGCCGTAGTCGGCGAGGCCCGCATAGCGATCGAGGTGATCCTCGCTCACGTTGAGCACGGTCGCGGCGCGCGCATCGAGCGACCACGTGGTCTCCAGCTGATAGCTCGAGAGCTCGAGGACCCACGCGGCGGGCGGCTTCAGCCTCCTCATGGCCGCTTCGAGAACGGGCGGAGAGATATTGCCGGCGACTTCGCAGTCGACGCCCGCGCTTCTGAGGAGGTGCCCGAGCAGCGCAGTGACCGTGCTTTTACCGTTCGTGCCCGTGACGGCGAGGACCGGCGCGCGGTTCTCCCACGCGAAGAGCTCGATATCGCCGAGGATCGGCACGTCGCGCGCAAGCGCTTCACGCACGACCGGCTCGAGGAGCGAAAGCCCGGGGCTGATGCACAGCAGCTGCACGCCGTCCAGCAATGGCGCTGCGAACGGACCGAGGCGCACATCGCCCGCGAAGTCGCGCGCACGCGGCGGCGCGGCGCGCGTATCGGCCACGCGTGCGAGCCCGCCATGGCGCTCGACCCAGCGCGCGGCGGAAAGCCCGGTGTCGCCGAGTCCGAGCACGAGCACGCGCTTGCCGGCGAGCGCCGCGCGCTCGGGCCGGGGCAGCAGGCGGAATGCGGGCTCGCGCATCATCTGAGCTTCAGCGTGGACAGGCCAAAGAGCACGAGCATCATCGTGATGATCCAGAAGCGCACTACCACCTGGCTTTCCTTCCAGCCTTCCAGCTCATAGTGATGGTGCAGCGGCGCCATGCGGAAAATGCGTTTGCCGCCGCTCCATTTGAAGTACAGCACCTGGATCATCACCGATAGGGTTTCGGCGACGAAAACGCCGCCCATAATGAAGAGAACGATCTCCTGGCGCACGATGACGGCCACCGTGCCGAGCGCGGCGCCGAGGGCGAGCGCGCCCACGTCGCCCATGAAGACCTCCGCCGGATAGGCGTTGAACCAGAGGAAGCCAAGCCCCGCGCCGGCGAGTGCCCCGCAGATCACCGCGAGCTCGCCCGCGCCCGCGATGTAAGGCAAGCCGAGGTACTTGGAGAACACCGCGTGCCCCGCCACGTAGGCGAACACGCCGAGCGCGCTGCCCACGAGGACGGTCGGCATGATGGCGAGGCCGTCGAGCCCGTCCGTGAGGTTCACGGCGTTCGACGTGCCGACGATCACGAAGAAGGTGAGCACGACGAAGCCGAGCGTGCCGAGCGGGTACGCCACGAACTTGAAGAAGGGCACGATCAGCTGGTTGAGCGGCGGCATGCTCTGCGCGAGCCAGGCGAGATAGCAGGCGGCGGCGAGGCCGATGACCGACTGCCACAAGAACTTGGCGCGCGGCGAGAGCCCCTTCGGATTGCGGTGCACGACCTTGCGGTAATCGTCGATCCAGCCCACCGACCCAAAGGCGAGCGTCACGAGAAGCACGACCCAGAGGAACTTGTTCGAGAGATCGCCCCAGAGGAGCGTCGTGACGCAGATCGAGACCAGGATCAGCGCGCCGCCCATGGTGGGCGTGCCCGCCTTGGTGAGGTGCGAGCGCGGTCCATCGTCGCGCACCGCCTGGCCGATCTTGTAGGCGGTGAGCTTGCGGATCATGTAGGGACCGAGCACGAGCGAGACGGCGAGCGCGGTCAGGCACGCGAGCACGGCGCGCAGCGTGATGTAGTCGAACACGTGAAACACGCGCACATCCTTCGCGAGCCAGCGCGCGAGCTCGAGCAGCATCAATGCCCTCCCGGTGCGCGCTCGCCCGTGAGCGCAGCGACGATGCGCTCCATGCGCATGAAGCGCGAGCCTTTGACGAGCACCGTGCGGCCGTCGATCGCGCCGACCAGGGCATCGGCATCGTCGAAGTGCCGGCCGCCGGCGCCGAACGCGGTCACGGCGTGCGCGGCGGCGGCGCCGAGCGCAAGCAGGCGCGCCACGCCTTTCCCCCGTGCGTAGGCGCCGATTTCGCGATGGAATGCCGGTCCTTGCGGCCCGACTTCGCCCATGTCGCCGAGCACCAGCACGGTCGGTCCCGGGCAGGCGACGAGCACATCGATCGCCGCACGTACGGAATCCGGGTTGGCGTTATAGCTGTCGTCGATCACGGTGACCCCGCCTCGTGCCTGCTTCACCTGCAGCCTCCCGGTATAGGGACGAAACGTGCTGAGGCCTTCCGCGATCGTGCTCGCGGCAATGCCCGCGGCGTGCGCGCACGCGGCCGCGGCAAGCGCATTGCGCACGTTGTGCAGTCCGGGGATGGCGAGCGTCGCGTTCCCCTCGCCCTGCGGGGTGTGCAGATGCAGCTCGCTCGACAACGCCTTGAGCTCGTAGCGGCCGCTGACCATCGCCTCGCCGAGGCCGAAATCCACCACCGGCCGCTCGTCCGCGCGGCGCCTGAAGTACGCAGCGTGAGCATCATCGGCGTTCACTACCGCGACGCCACGCGCCGGCAAGGCGTCGTAAACGCTCGCATTCTCCGCCGCGACTTCCTCGATGCTTCCCATGAACTCGAGGTGCTCGCGCTGCGCGTTGTTGACCAGCGCCACCGTGGGCGCGGCGAGGGCCGCGAGATGAGCGATCTCGCCGCGATGGTTCATGCCGAGCTCGATGGCGCACCAGCGATGCTCGGCGCGCAGCCGCAGAAGCGTGAGCGGCACGCCGATGTCGTTGTTGAAGTTGCCGGCCGTGGCGAGCACCGCCTGCTCACCGCCGTGGCGGCGCAGGATCGCCGCGAGCATCTCCTTCACGGTCGTCTTGCCGTTCGACCCGGTCAGCGCGACGAGCGCCGGCGCAAAGCGGCTCCGCCAATGGCGTGCAAGATCGGTCAAGCCCTGGCGGGTGTCCTCGACGATCAGCACCGGCAGCGGATACGCGCCACGATAGGTCTGATCGACCATGGCCCCGGCCGCGCCGCGCGCTGCCGCCGTGTCGAGGAAGTCGTGGCCATCGAAACGCTCGCCGCGTAAGGCGATGAAGAGCTCGCCGCGCGCGATGGAGCGGCTATCGCTCGACACGCCATGAAAGCGCGCCGTGGCGCCGCTCGTGCGACCCGCGCACGCCGCGGCCGCTTCGGCGAGGCTCATCATCGCTTGCCCCGCAGCGCGAGCGCCGCACGCGCCACGGCCTGGTCGGAGAACGGCTCGCGCTTGCCCGCGATTTCCTGATAGCTCTCGTGGCCCTTGCCCGCGATCAGGACGATGTCCTCGGGAGCCGCCTCGAGCACTGCGGCTTCGATTGCCCGTTGCCGGTCCGGCTCGCGTCGCGCAGCGCGCGTCATGCCGCGCGCAATGGCGTCGATGATGCGAAGCGGGTCTTCGCCGCGCGGATTGTCGGACGTGATGAGCACGCGGTCGGCGCCGCGCTCCGCCGCCGCGCCCATGAGCGGGCGCTTGGTGGCATCGCGCTCGCCACCGGCGCCAAATACGACCGCCAGATGCCCGCCGCGCTCGGCGGCCAACGGTCGCAGCGCGGCGAGCACTTTTTCGATCGCATCGGGCGTGTGCGCGTAGTCGACGATGACCAACGGCCGCTCGCTCACCTGTTCCATGCGGCCCGGGACCGCGGGCAGGTCGGCGAGCAGGCGTACGGCCCGCGAAAACGCAACGCCGTGCGCGAGCAAGGCGCCGAGCACGCCAAGCAAGTTCGAGAGGTTGAAGCGGGCCACTTGTCGCGCCGCGAGCGGCGCCTGGCCGAGGGTCGATACGATGCGCATGGACGGTCCGAGTCCGATGAACTCGTCGACGCCAATGGCCGGCGCCGTGTCGAGCGCATAGCCGATCGTGCGCACGCGCCCAGCGAGGCGCAGCGCGAGGTCGCGGCCGAAGGGATCGTCGAGGTTCAGCACCGCCGTGTCGAGGCCGGGCACGTCGAAGAGGCGCGCCTTCGCTTCGCCATAGGCACGCATAGTGCCGTGATAGTCCAGGTGATCCTGCGAAAGGTTGGTGAAGAGCGCGCAGGCGAAGCGAACGCCATTGATGCGGCCCTGGACAAGGCCATGCGACGAAACTTCCATGGCGAGCGCGCGCGCACCGGCTCCGCGCAGCGCTTTGAGCGTCGCCTGCAACTCGAGCGCGTCAGGCGTAGTGTTGCCGGCGTCGCGCAACGCGCCAGGAAAACCGCTGCCGAGGGTGCCTACGACCGCGCTCGGCTCACCGGCGCGTTCGAGCGCGGCTGCGATCCAATGGCTGCAGGAAGTCTTGCCATTCGTTCCGGTCACGCCGCAGATCCACAATTCGTGCGAGGGCTCGCCGTAGAAGGCGGCGGCGAGCTCGCCGGCGCGCTGCTTCAGATCGCGCACGGCAACGTTCGGTAGCCGCCATGCCGGGTGCCATGTGAAGCCCTCGGCTTCCCAGACGACGGCGGAAGCCCCGCGCTGCAGCGCTTCACCGATGTACGTGCGGCCGTCGGCCTTTTCGCCGGGATAAGCGAAGAAGGCGCTGCCGGGGGCGCAGCGGCGGCTGTCGGAGGTGAGCCGCTCGATCATCGCACCTTGAGCGGCGAGCTTTTCGAAGAGCTCCATGGGTCGCGCGTCACGCGCTCTCCCGCAGTTCATCGTCGGCGCCCGGCGCCTCGAGCGGCTCGAGCGGCGCATCGTGCGGCACGCCGAGCAGTCGCAGCGCGCCCTGCATGACCTGCGCGAACACAGGCGCCGCGACGGAGCCACCGTAGTATTGCGCGCCGCCGGGCTCGTCGATCATCACGGCGATGATCAGCCGCGGACTGGACACGGGTGCAAGGCCGACGAAGGAAGCAAGATATTTGTCCGCGGCGTAGCCGCCGTTTTGTTGCTTGTGTGCCGTCCCCGTTTTGCCGGCGACGCGCCAGCCGACGATGCGCGCGCGCGGACCGGTGCCGCCCGGCTGCACCGCCGCCTCGAGCATGCTGCGCACCGAGCGCGCCGTCGCAGCCGAAATGAGCTTCGCGCCGCGCGCGGGCAGTTCGCTTTTGACCAGCGTCAGCGGCACCAATTCCCCATCGGTGGCGAATATCGTGTAAGCCCGCGCCAGCTGCACGAGGCTAAGCGAGATGCCCATGCCGTAGGCCATCGTCGCCTGCTCGATCGGACGCCAGCTGCGGTACGGGCGCAGACGTCCCGCCGCGGCGCCGGGAAAGGCGAGCTCCGGAGCGGCGCCAAAGCCCAGGCGCCGGTAAAAATCCCACTCCGCTTCGGGCGGCATCGCGAGCGCGAGCTTAGCCGCCCCGACATTTGAGGACTTTTGCAACACTTGGGTTACCGTAAGCGCGGCGGCGGGATGAACGTCGCGGATCGTGTAGTGGGCGAGCGTCATGCGTCCTGGCGCAGTGGCGATGATAGTGCGCGGACTCACCTTGCCGGACTCCAAGGCAAGCGCAATCGTAAAAGGCTTGAGCGTCGAGCCGGGCTCGAAGAGATCCGTGATTGCACGATTGCGCAGTTGCTCGCCGCCCAGACGGGCGCGATTGTTCGGGTTGAACGACGGTATGTTGGCGAGCGCCAGCACTTCGCCAGTGCGCGCATCCAAGGCGACGAGCGCTCCCGCGCGCGCATGGTGGCGCTCCACCGCTGCCTTGAGTGCGGCGAAGGCAAGGCTCTGGATCTTGCCGTCGATGGAGAGCGCGAGATCGGCGCCGTCCTGCGCCGCGCGGATGGATTGCACATCTTCGACGACCTGACCGAGCCGGTCCTTGATGACGCGCCGGCTCCCGGGTCTGCCGCCGAGCGTTTGCTGGAAGGCAAGCTCGAGTCCTTCCTGGCCCGCGTCGTCGACGCCGGTAAAGCCGATCAATTGCGCGGTCACTTCGCCGGCGGGATAGTAGCGCCGGTACTCGCGCTGCTCGTAGATGCCGGGCAGCCGCAGCTTCGCGATGGCTTCGGCCGTTTCGGGCGGCAACTGGCGCTTGAGGTACACGAAATCGCGCGCCGCATCGGCAAGGCGGCGCTCGAGCTCGCCGGCGGGCATGCCAAGGAGCAACGCCAGCCGTCGCCGCTCGGCAGCCTTGAGCTTTACGTCGGAAGGTATTGCCCAGATGGATTTCACCGGCGTCGAGACGGCAAGCGCCTCCCCGTTGCGGTCGAGGATGCGGCCGCGCGTCGCCGGTACTTCGAGCACGCGGGCATAGCGCGCGTCGCCTTTTTCCTGGAGGAAGTCGGTCCTGACCGTCTGCAAGTAGAGGGCGCGCAACGCGACGAGGGCGAACGCGCTGATCAGGGCCGCGAGCACGAAGCGCGCGCGCCAGGCCGGCAGGCGCACCATACCTTGCGCCGCGGCGGCCGCCCCGAGCCTCACCGCCCCTTTTCTCGGCCGAGGAGCCGCACGCGGCGCGCATCAGGCGAGCGCAGCCCGAGCGTGCCGGCGGCGATGCGCTCGACGCGCGAGTGCTGGCCCCAGGTGCTCGCCTCGAGTTGCAGCCGGCCGTACTCGACATCGAGCTCGCGCGCGCGCTGATGCTCGCGTTCAAGGGCGGCGAATAGCGTCCTTGCCTTGTGCTGCGCACTGACGAGCCCGAGCGCGCAGGCGACGAGAACCGCGAGGAGGAGGAGGTTCAGTTTCGCCACCGCGCGCCGGGCTCGATTCGGAGGTTCGGAGGTACGGGGCCCGCGGTGCGCTCGGCCACCCGAAGGATGGCGCTGCGCGCCCGCGGGTTTCTTCTTGTCTCTTGCTCGCTCGCGCGCAACGCACGGCCGATGATGCGCAGCGCGGGCTGCGGCATCTCGTGCTCGCGCAGCGGCAGCCCGCGCGGCACTTCCGGGCGCGCCGCGGCCTGCAGAAAACGCTTCACGATGCGGTCCTCGAGCGAATGAAAGCTGATGATCACTAAGCGTCCGCCACGCTCGAGACGCTCCAGCGCCGAGGGCAGCATCAGCGACACTTCCTCAAGCTCCCGATTGACGTGAATCCGTAGAGCCTGAAAGGTGCGCGTCGCCGGGTCCTGGCCCGGCTCGCGTGTGCGGACCGCCGCTGCCACGAGATCGGCCAGTTGCCGGGTGCGTACGAGGGGCTCGCGGCGGCGAACAGCAACAATCGCCGCTGCAATCTGTTTAGCAAACCGTTCTTCCCCATAGTCGCGGATCACCTCCCGTATTTGTTGTTCTTCGGCCCGCGCCAGCCATTGCGCGGCGGATTCGCCGGTTTGCGGATCCATGCGCATGTCGAGCGGGCCGTCATGCCGGAAAGAGAAGCCGCGCGCCGCGTCCTCGATCTGCGGAGACGACACGCCGAAATCGAAGAGCATTCCCTGCGCCTTGCGATCGCCGAGCACCGCGCCGAGCGCCGAGAACGGCGAGCGCACGAACATGAAGCGAGCGTCGCTGATCTCGTGTGCCGCCTGCTCGGCCTGCGGGTCGCGATCGAGCGCGATCAGCCGGCCTTGGCTGCCCAGGCGCGCGAGGATGGCGCGACTGTGTCCGCCACGACCGAAAGTGCCGTCGACATACAGGCCTTGCGGCCTGACCGCGAGCGCCTCGAGCGCTTCCGCGAGGAGAACGGGCTCGTGCATCGGCAGGGCTCACAGCGAGAAATCCTCCATGCCTGCAGGGGGCGCGCCCGCCGTGGCGAGCGCCTGGTCGCGCTTCGAGGCCCAGACTGCCGCGTCCCAGAGCTCGAAATAGTGGCCTTGACCGACCATCATCGCGTCCCGCTCGAGCTTCGCGTGCAGTCGCAAAGCCGGCGGCAGGAGGATGCGGCCGGAGGCGTCAGGCACGATGTGCTCCTCGAATCCGAGCAGCAGGCGCTTCCACCAGCTCGCTTTGGGATCGAAGCTCGGGAACCCGGCTACCTTGGCCCGCACCGGTTCCCAGTCGGCGGCCGGATAGATCAGCACACAGCCGTCCGGGTGAGCGGTAAGGACGAGTGCCTTTCCCGAGTGCAGCAGGGCCGCGCGATGGCGCGTGGGGATAGCGACGCGCCCTTTGGCGTCGAGTGTGATAACCGCCGCTCCGTGAAACGCCGCATCCACCATATGGCTATTTGTGCCACTTTTTTCTACCTTTCTCCACCTTACCGAAGAAATTAGTTGGGGTCAAGGCCGATTTTCCAGATGCGACAAGCACTTAGCCGCGTTTTGTAAGCCGCGCTCTCGCGAAAAACTCACGAGGTAAATCAGTCGCTTATGGAGCAGTCTGAAGGTGCGGTGTGAGGAGTAGGCGAATGCGATAATGGCCTCCTCCAATGATCGACAAATCCGTCGCAAGTCCAGAAGCGGCGCTCGCCGACATTCCCGACGGCGCCACCATCATGATCGGCGGGTTTGGCAACGCCGGGATGCCCGCCGCACTGATCGACGCGCTGATCGCGCAAGGCGCGCGCGAGCTGACCATCGTGAACAACAACGCTGGCAACGCCGATACGGGTCTTGCCGCGCTCATCGCCGCAAAGCGCGTGCGCAAGATTCTTTGCTCGTTCCCGCGGCAAGCCGACTCATGGCATTTCGACAAGGCCTACCGCGCGGGCGAACTGCAGCTCGAGCTGGTCCCGCAGGGGACGCTCGCCGAGCGCATCCGCGCGGCGGGCGCTGGCGTCGGGGCCTTCTACACGCCGACGGCGTTCGGCACTCTGCTCGCGAAGGGCAAGGAAACGCGGCGCATCGGCGATCGCGACTATGTCCTCGAGTACCCGATCCATGCCGACTACGCGCTGATCAAGGCCGATCGCGCCGACCGCTGGGGCAATCTGACCTATCGCAAGACAGCGCGCAACTTCGCGCCCGTCATGGCGGCGGCTGCGCGCTGTACGGTGGTGCAGGTGCGCGAGATCGTCGCGCTCGGCGCCCTGGATCCCGAGGCGATCGTGACGCCGGGGATCTTCGTGCAACGCGTGGTGAAGATCGGCGCCGCGCTGAGAAAGGCCGCATGATGAAAAAGCTAGACCGCAGCCAAATGGCCGCGCGCGTCGCACGCGACATTCCGGAAGGCTCGTACGTCAACCTTGGCATCGGCTTGCCGACCCTCGTCGCCGATCACCTGCCAAAAGGTCGGGAAATCATCCTGCATAGCGAGAACGGCGTGCTCGGCATCGGGCCGAAGCCGCCCGCCGGGCACGAGGACGAAGACCTGATCAACGCGGGCAAGGAGCCGGTGACGCTACTTGCGGGCGGCGCGTATTTCCATCACGCAGATTCCTTCGCGATGATCCGCGGCCGCCACCTCGACTTCGCCGTGCTCGGCGCTTTTCAGGTATCCGTAGCGGGCGACCTCGCCAACTGGCACACCGGCGGCGCGGACGCGATTCCCGCGGTCGGCGGCGCGATGGACCTCGCGATGGGCGCGAAGCAGGTGCTGGTAATGATGGAGCACCTGACCAAGAAGGGCGAAAGCAAGATCGTCGAGCGCTGCACTTATCCGCTCACTGGCGCGCGCTGCGTGAACCGCATCTACACCGATCTCGCGGTGATCGACGTCAAGCCCGACGGGCTTCACGTCGTCGACATGGTCGACGGGCTTTCCTTCGAGGAGCTGCAGCGCCTGACCGGCGTGCCGCTGAAGCACCTCGCTACTGCGGCTTGATGCCCGCGGCCTTCAGCACGCGGGCGTAGTCGTCCATCTCCGAGCGCACGAGCTTCGCGAACTGCTGCGGCGACATGTCCATCGTGTCGTTGCCCAAGCTCTGCAGCCTGCCTTTGACCGCCGGGTCGGCGAGCGCCTTGCGGGTGTCGGCGTTGATCTTGTTGACGAGCTCGGGATTCATGCCGGCGGGTCCCCACATTGCCACCCAAAGCGCTGATTCGGCGCCCTTCACGCCCGCTTCGGCGATGGTCGGCACTTCGGGCAGCGTTGGGCTGCGCTTCGCAGTGGTGACCGCGAGCGCGCGCAGCTTGCCGCTCTTGATGTTCGAAAGCCCCGCCGAGATCGGCGCCCAGTAGCCGTCCACGTTATGGCTCAGGATGGCAGCGATCACCTCCGGCGTACCCTTGAACGGCACCTCGACCACTTTGATGTTGGCGGCGGCGATGAACTTCTCGGTGCTGAGGTGCGTGCCGCTGCCGATGCCGGCATGGCCCAGGTTGATCGTGCCCGGCTTTGCCTTCGCGGCGGCGACGAGCTCGCCGAGCGACTTGTAGGGGGAATCGGCGCCAACCACCATCACGTTCGGCTGCTCGGCGAAAGGCACGATATCGGTAAAGTCCTTCAGCGTGTCGTACGGCAGATGCGCAAAGATCGCCGGGTTGACGGTATGCGCGTTCGAGGTGACAAGCAGCGTATAGCCGTCCGGCGCCGCGCGTGCCACGACAGCCGAGCCGATCGACCCGCCCGCACCTGAACGGTTGTCATTGACGACCGGCTGGCCCCACATCTCGGAGAGCTTCGCCGTGACGATGCGACCGACGATGTCCACCGCGCTCCCCGGCGTGAACGCGAGGACGACCTGTACGGGCTTGGTGGGATAGTTCTGCGCGCTCGCCGGCAGCGAAAATGCAGCCAGCAAGACAATGGCGAGCTTCCAGCACTTCATCACATCCTCCTTGCCTGTTTTTTTACTGCGGTTTTGCGCCCGCGTCGCGCATCACCTTGCCGAGCAGGTCGTGCTGCTCGCGGATGAACGTGTCGAACGCGGCAGGCGTCATGGTCATCGGTTCGGCGCCGAGCTTCGCCAGGCGATCGACCATGTCCGTAGCTTTCAACGCTCGATTCACGTCGGCGTTGACCTTGGCGAGGACCGCGCGCGGCGTTTTCGCCGGCGCGATCACGCCGAGCCAGAAATCGAATTGGCCGCCGGGATAGCCGGCTTGGGCAATGGTAGGAACCTCCGGCAGCGCGGCGATGCGCGAGGCCGTGCTGACGGCGAGCGCGACCAGCTTTCCTTCCTTGAGCATGCCGACACTCGAAAGGCTCGGCACCCACGCGAACTGCACGCGCGAGGCCATCACTTCGTTCAGGATCTGCGGCGTGCCCTTGAGCGGCACATGGACCGCCTTGATGCCGGCTGCGGCGTTGAACTTCTCGGAGTTGATGTGCGCGGCGCTGCCGATGCCGGCGGTCGCATAGTTGAGCTCGCCCGGCTTCGACTTGGCGAGCGCGACGAGGTCCTTCACGGTATGCACGCCGAGCCCGGCCGGCACGACCAGCACGCTCGGCAGGCTGGCGAGCGACGCCACGCCGACGAGATCATGCAGCGTGTCGTAGGGCAGGTCCTTGTACAGCACGTCATTAACTACGTGCCCGGTCGAGACGACGGCGAGCGTGTAGCCGTCCGCGTCCGCCTTCGCGGTCTGCGCGATCCCGATACTGCCGCCGGCGCCCGGCCGGTTCTCGACGAGCACGGGCTGTCCCCAGGCGGCATTGAGCTTCTCGCCGACGAGGCGAGCGACTACGTCGGTGGCGCTCCCCGGCGTGAACGGTACGATGATGTGAACCGGTTTGGACGGATAGTCCTGGGCATGCGCGCCAAACGCGAAGACGAGCGCGAGCGCCGCGAGCCAGCGCCTCATGCGCGCTTCGCCTTCGCCCAGTAGTCGGCCGATGACTTGGAGCGCTGCAGCGCCTCCGGCGTCTCGTAGCCAGGTGCCATCGACGCCTCCGTGCCCGCGAGCACCTGGTGATGCTCGATGTTGAGCAGCCGCAGCCAGCTCTGCTGGCCCATAGTCAGGGCGATGAAGCAGCCGAGCTCGACGAGCTCGGGCTCGCTGAAGTGCCGATAGAGCCGCTCCCAGAACGCGTGGTCGGTATCGAGATGCCACGTGATCGCCTCGGCATAGGCGAGTGCGGCCTTCTCGCGCTCGCCGTAGCGCGTCGACTTCTCGAAGTTGAGCAGATCCTTGACATGATCCTCGATCACTCCGGCGCTCGCCGCCTTGATCGAACGCTGATTGCCGCAATAGTCGCACTGCACGGAGCGCGAGACGTACAGGCGGCAGAGCTCCTTGATGGCATGGTCGCAGACGCCACGGTGAAACAGGTCGCGCCACGAATTGGCGAACGACCAGAACGCCGCCGGCACGTGCGCGCGCACCGCCGAGCTCTCGGGACGCGGCGTGCCTTCGCGCCGACAGCGCTCCATCTCCTTTTGCATTTCGGCGTCCATGTTTTCCAACGGGAAATAGCTAATCCGCTGCCTGCCAGCCATTGCTGCTCTCCTTTATGTGCTCTTCATCGGCGGGTAGTCGCGCGACCACACGGGATGTTTCAGGAATTCCTTCGGATCATAGGTCCAGAACTGGCTCACCTTCGGATAAGTGTAGATGTTGCTATTCACCAGCCGTCCGTCCTTCTTCTCCACCTTGCGAATGTAGATGTTGCCCACGACATTGCCGTACTCGTCGAACTCGATCGGGCCACGCAAGGTATCCACGCGCACTGCGCGCAAGGCCTTGATGAAGGCCTGCTTGTCCTCCACCCTGCCCTTCAACGCTTCAATCGCAGCGAACAGGACTTCGCCATAGAGGTAGGTGCCCGAAGCATATTGTCCCGGGTCGTAGCCGTTGTCAGCGCGATAGGCGGCGACGAAGCGCCTGTTGATCGGATTATCGAGCGCCGCGGTGTACCAGCAACTCGAGAGCTTGCCGATCGCATAGTCGCCCATGTTGCGCACGGCGACCTCGTCGAACGCCGTCATGCCGCCGACGATCGCGGTCTTCATCCCGTACTCGTTGTACTGCTTGAGAAAGCGAAAGCCGTTCGCGCCAGCGAAGCCGAGGAATACGCCGTCCACATCGGGCTTGATCTGGGCAATGTAGGAGCCGTAGTCGGGGGCGTTGAGCGGGGAAAAGAGCTTCTGCGCGAGCGTGCCACCGGCGTCCTCGAACACCTGCTGAAAGCCGCCGAGCATCTCGTGCCCGTAGGCGAAGTCATCCGCGATCGCGGTCATGCGCTTGTATTTGAGATGCTTCGCGCAATAGTCGGCCATCGGATACGCGCACTGCGCGGATGTCGAGGTCGCGCGCACGAACCAGGGATTGGCCTTGCGCTGCGTCATGTCCTCCGCGCCCGCGACCGGCAGCGTCGGAATCTGCGCGCTGCGGATGTAATCGTCCATGGCGAGCGCCTCGAACGCGGCAAGCGGCCCGACCACGGCATGGACTTTCTCGCGCTCGACGAGCTCCTGCATCTTGGTGCGTGCCTGTGCCGGCACGGCGCCGGTATCGGCCACGGTGAGCTCGACCTTGCGCCCGCCCATCGTGTAATTCTTTTCCTTGAGAAAGATCGTGAGTCCGCGCTCCATGTCGATGCCGCCGGAGGCGAGGGCTCCGGTCTTGACCGTGAGGAGTCCCAGCCGGATCGGCTCCGTTTGCGAGCGCACTATGGCCGGAAATCCGAGCGTCGCCGCGCCTGCGGCGGCACCGGCGGCCTTTACGAACGTTCTGCGACTGAATGCCATGGCGCCTTCCTCCTCCTAAGTTAGGGCCGGTTAAACCTTATCACTTCTCTGCGTCGATCATCGAGTAGCGCGACTCAGCGGCGAGGCATTGCGCCTCCTTAAGCCCGAGTTCGCGCCGCACGACGTTCGTGCCGAGCACGATGGCGACCATCTTGTAGAAGGCGTGCCGGCGGCTCATGCCTTCCCGGCCCATGCCGCAGTCGGAGGCGAGCACGAGCCGCTCGGCCGGAATATGCTCGAGTGCCTTGCGAATGAGCCGCGCCACCTGGTCCGATGTTTCCACCTGCAACGTATGGTGGTCGACGACGCCGATGCATACCTTCTTGTCGCGAATGCGCTTGCCGATGGCCTCGAGGTCCATGCCGCCCGAGCTGCACGTTTCGAAGGTGATGACGTCCGCATCCACCTCGGCCAGGGCATCCAGCGCCGGCACATAGCTCGGCGGCTGAGGGAACAGGCGCTGCGCCGCCGGGTTGCCCCAGCAGGTGTGGCACCACACTTCCGTCTTCGCTCGCAGGCCGCGCACTGTGTTGTTGAACACCTCGACCATGAAGCGCGGATTCAGCACGGCGTCGCTCAGGCCCTTCGCCGCAAGCAGATGGATCTGCGGCTCCTCCATTTGGATCACTTTGCAGCCGGCGTCCGCGAGCTCATGCAGCTCCGCGTTCAGCGCGTCGCTGATGGCGAGGATGCTCTTGCGCAAGTCGCCATAATGAACATCGCGCACCGACATCGCGATCAGCTCGGGCGTGATGGTTCCGAACTTGACGGGCCGTGTGGTCTGGCGCTGCGCGGCCTTCCAGATCGGCGTGTATTGCAGCCGGCCGCGGCCGACGGCGCCGACGAGATCGGGCATGACGCGGGTTTCGAGCACGTCGTGCAGGATGTGCCCGGGCTTGTGCGGGATGCCGGCGAGCCCGCCTTTCACCGCGTACGCGCGCGCGCCGCCGAAGCCGTCCATGTGCAACGGCGCGTACGAGAACCAGTTGTGGCCGGCGACGTCAGCATCGAAGCGGCAATCGCCGTCTGTGAGGATGTCGAGGCCGGCGACTTCCTGATCGCGCATGTACACCGAGACGGCGTCGAGGTACTGCTCGCGATAGCGGCGATCGACCATCGCGTCGCGAAAGTCGCGCCGTCCGAGGTTCTCCGTGTACCACCCCGGGCGCGGCAGCGAGCCGATGATGCTCGTGGGCAGGACGACGTCGGCGGTGGCGCTGTACATCAGCTCGACAGGCCGTCGCTCACGGGCATGTTCTCGGACTTGAGCGCCATTCCCGAAGCCTTCGCCTGCATGAGGAGCAGGGTTGAGAAATCCTCTTCGGTCATGCCCTGCCCGATCATCTGCTGCAAGAGATCGCGCGTGATCGAGGTGAGCGGCATCGGCACCTCGAAGTGGCGGCCGGCGTCGAGGCCCAGATCCAGGTCCTTGCGCAGCAGCTTGGGCGTGAACGTGACATGGAAATCGAGGTTCACGAGCGCGGGCGTCTTGTAGCGCGTGAACATCGATCCCATGACGCTTTTGTTGAGAAAATCGAGAAACGCGTGGCGTGGCATGCCGGCCTTTTCGGCGAGGACGGTGATCTCGCAAAGGTTCTGGATCACGACACCGAGCATGACGTTGTGGCAGATTTTGGCGATGCGCGACAGTTCGCCTTCGCCAACGTAGCTCGAGCCCGTGCCCATCATGTCGAGGTAAGGGCGGGCCTGCTCATAGGCGGCTTTGGGGCCGGATACGACGAAGGTGAGCTTACCGGCCTTGATGACCTTGGCATTGCCGCTCACCGGGGCCGCGAGATACTGGATGCCTTTCGCCGCGAGCGTGCGACGAAGTTCGGCCGAGCCCTCGAGCGAGATCGACGAGCACTCGATCAGCATCTTCGGCTTCGCCGAGCCGGTGAGCAGTCTGCCGATGACGTCCTTAACGTCATCGTAGGTCGACACCATGCAGAAGACGACGTCGCGGGAAGCGAGCTGCGGCAGCGCATCGACCACCTTGGCGCCGTGTTTTGCGAGCGGCTCTGCTTTTTCGCGCGTGCGATTCCACACCGCGATGTCGCAGCCGCCTTTAGCGAGGCGCTCGGCCATTGCGTAGCCCATGCGGCCGACGCCGATCCAGCCGAGCTTCTGACTAGTAGGGGTTGGCAATCGGAAGTTCCTCTGCGGGGAAAAGCGAAATGATCTTGGCGCCCTTCGGCGTGAGGATGACCTCCTCCTCGATGCGCGCCGCCGAGACGCCGTCGGTTGCCGGACAATACGTTTCGACGGCGAACACCATGCCGGCCTTGAGCTCGATCGGCTCGCGCAGCGAGGTGAGCCGTGAAATCAGCGGACGCTCGTGCAGCCCAAGCCCGAGGCCGTGACAGAAGTTCAGGCCAAAGGCGTCCATCTCGCTCGCGAAGCCGATCTCCTTCGCCTCCGGCATGGCCAGCGCGATTTTGTCGCTCGACATGCCGGGCTTGAGGAGCTCGATCGCGCGATCCATCCACTCGCGCGCCTTGCGGTAGGCGGTGCGCTGCGGCGGCGTCGCCCGGCCGACGTTGAAGGTGCGGTAGTAGCAGGTGCGATAGCCCATGAACGACTGGATGATGTCGAAGAACGCCTGGTCGCCCGGCCGGATCAGGCGATCGGTGAAGTTGTGCGGATGCGGGCTGCAGCGCTCGCCCGAAATGGAATTGATCGCCTCGACGCAGTCCGAGCCCATCTCATAGAGGCGTTTGGTGGCGAGCGCGACGATCTGCGATTCCTGAATGCCCGGTTTCAGCGCCTCGGCGATGTCCTGGTAGACGCCGTCGACCATGGCGGAGGCCATGTTGAGGAGTGTCAGCTCGTCGATGCTCTTTACTTCGCGCGCCTCGAGCATCACCTGCTGGCCATCGCGCACTTCGATGCCGACCTTTTGCAGCTCGAAGAGCATCGGCGGCTCGACGACGTCGACGCCGAGCGGCATGTCGCCCACACCTTCCTCGTCGAGGATGGCGCGAATTTCCTTCGCCGCCTGGCGAAAGAGCGTGATATCGCCGCCCGTCGCGCCGCGCAATCCGAGCAATCCCGCGCGACAGTGATCAGCATGCAGCCACGGCGCATATAGCTTGTGGTGGCGCGCCGCGCTACCAAAGTCCCAGATATACGGGTCGCCATTGCCGCTCAGGAGCGAATAACGCGTGAGCTTGTCGCGTGCCCATTCGCCGATCACGGTACTCGTGGTGTAGCGAATGTTGTGCTGATCGAAGCAAAGAAGCGCGCCCAGTCCCGAATGCGCCAGCGCAGCACGCACGCGGGCGAGGCGGTAGTTATGCAGCCGACGAAAGTCGACGCGCTCCTCGAAGTCGACCTGCGTGTGCCCGGGCGCCTGCAGCGGCCGGTCCCAGCGATGATGCGCATCGATGTCGTCCGGCCGGACCTGCTTGGGCTGCGGCGCGCGCGCCTTCTTCGCCATTGCACCTCCTCGGGGGGAGCAGATTTTAGCCCACGACGGCGCACGCTCAGGCCGGCGCGGGCGCGTAGTTTGCATCCCTCAGCGCGTGCGCCTGTCCGCCAAAGCCGCGTTCGGCCTGCTGAAGGAGACGGCAAACGCCTGGACGGAGGATTACGCGCCGAGCATGGGTGCGGCGCTCTCCTACTACACCCTCTTTTCAATCGCGCCGTTACTGCTCATCGTGATCGCGGTCGCCGGCGTCGTCTTCGGTGCGGAGGCGGCGCGCGGCGAGATTTTTGACGAGTTGGCCGGCCTGCTCGGTGCCGACGGGGCAAAAGCGGTGGAGCAGTTGCTGCAGGCGGCCAACCGCCCGACGCAAGGCACATTCGCCACCATCGCGGGGGCGCTCACCCTCCTCATCGGGGCGACGACGGTATTCGGAGAGCTGCAGAACGCGCTCGACCGCATCTGGCGCGCACCGGCGCGCGAGACGGCGAAGGGCTGGTGGACGCTCGTGCGTGCGCGAATACTTTCCTTCGGCATGGTGCTCGGCATCGCGTTCCTCCTCACCGTGTCCCTCGTACTGAGCGCCGCGATCGCCGCGCTCGGCAAGTGGTGGGGCGCCGCCGAAATCCTTGCGCACGGCCTGGAATTCGCGCTCAGCTTCGCGCTGACGACGGTGCTTTTCGCGCTGATCTACAAATTCATACCGCGCGCGCATGTCGGCTGGCGCGACGTTTGGATCGGGGCCGCGGTCACGGCGGCGCTCTTCGCCGTCGGCAAGCTGCTCATCGGCCTGTACCTCGGAAAAAGCAGCGTCGCCTCGGCGTTCGGCGCGGCCGGATCGCTCGTCGTGCTGATCGTCTGGGTCTACTACTCGGCGCAGATCTTTCTCTTCGGCGCGGAATTCACCTGGGTGTACGCGCATGAGTACGGCTCGCGGCGCGGCGAGCCGCGCCCACGGCCGGACGCGGCGCTTGCGCCGCAGGCGTCCGGCGCTGTGCAGCACCAGCCGTTCCCTTTGCCGGCCGCCCGCTCGCCTGCAAGCGTCGCGCCGTCGGCGAGCGGCAGCCTGCGTCGCCGGCATCCGTTTGGCAGCCTTGGCGTCGCCTTCGTTGCCGGCGCGGCGCTCGGCGCGGCACAATGGCTGGCGGGGGATAAACTCGCGTCCCTCAAACGGCGGCTGACATGAAGAATTGGCTGGCAGTACTGCTCCTCGCCGGATGCTCGACCGTGCAATGGGAAAAGCCCGGGACGACGCAGGCGGCCATCGATGCGGACATGCGGGAATGCACCACGGCCGCGCAAGCGGTCCCGACGCTGCCCCTGCCAAGGACGACTTCGACCGGAATCGAAATCCAGCCTCACCCCGGCGACCGTGATGCCGACCGTCAGTTGCGGGAAGCGCAGCGCGTGCAGGCCTGCATGCGCGACAAGGGCTACTCGCTGAAGTCCGGCTGACCGCTCAGCCCGCGACGAGCGCCTGGAGGCGCGCGCGGGGCAGCTTGACCTTGTCCGCCGCGCGCTGAATCTCCTCCCAGGTCGTCGCATCGACGGCAATGCCGTCGCGGCTGCGCTTCAGGCGCGTCTCGCGCTCCGGTTCGCCGGCAATGCGCACGCGATCGAATCCCGGCGCCGGCCGGGATTTGCGCAGCCAGTCGAGGAAGAGCCGCGTTTCGCGCTCGAACGCGGGGGCAGTGCCCAGACGCGCCGGATCGATGAGCACGACGAGCATGCCGTTCAACACGCGCTGCTTGCTCGATTCCTCGTAATGCCAGGTACCGCCGCCGCTCAGCGCTCCGCCGAGGAGCTCACACGCGATGGCCATGCCGTAGCCCTTGTGCTCGCCGAAGGGCAGCATGGCGCCGTACGGCGGGACCACGGCGTAACGGGGATCGTCGGTGGGATGGCCTTCGCTGTCGATGAGCCGTCCCGGCGGTACTTTCTGTCCCTTGTTGTGCGCCACGCGCAGCTTGCCCTGCGCGACGGCGCTCGTCGCGTAATCGAGGATGAACGGTGGCTCGCCGGGAAGCGGCACGCCGATACAGCAGGGATTCGTGCCGAAGCGAGCATCGCTCCCGCCATAGGGCGCGACACGCGCATGCGAGATGACGTTCACGAAATGGATGGCGACCAGCCCCTGCGCTACCGCCATCTCGGCCCAGTGGCCGATGCGGCCGAGATGGTGCACGTTGCCGAGCGTCATGATGCAGGAGCCCGAGCGCTTGGCACGCTCGATTGCCATGCGCATCGCGTCTCGCCCGATCGCCTGGCCGTAGCCTTTGCAACCGTCAAGCGCGAGCAGCGCGCCGGCATCGAGGGTCGCCTTGGGATGCTGGTTCGGAGCGAGGCCGCCTTCGAGCACCGCGTCGATGTAGCGCGGGATCATGCCGATGCCGTGCGAATCGTGGCCGAGCAGATTCGCCGTGACGAGATTCTCCGCCACGAGGCGCGCTTCGCCAGGCTCGCTGCCCCCTGCAGCGACAATGGCCTCGATCGCACACGTCAATGGTTCGGTCTTGAAGAGCGTTTCCATCGGTTCCTGTAAGCGAGGCCGGCAGTTTAGACTAAGAACTATGCGCGTCCTCCTGGCGGTGCTCGCCGGCCTGGTTTTTTGCGCCGCTCATGCGCAAACGTATCCGGCGAAGGCCATCCGCATCGTCGTGCCCTACGCCGCAGGAGGAACCTCCGACATCCTCGCGCGCCAGCTCGGGCCGAAGCTCGCCGACGCTTGGGGCCAACCGGTGATCGTGGAGAACAAGCCGGGCGCGAATGGCAATGTCGGCGCGGACGTCGTCGCGAAAAGCGCGCCGGACGGCTATACGCTCCTTCTCACTGACGTCGGTGGGCTCGTCATCAGTGCAAGCGTCTATGCCGCGCTGCCGTTCAGTCCATCGAGAGATTTCTCGCCGGTCGTCATGGTTTCGTATTCGCCTCATGTGCTTGCCGTCCATCCATCCGTGCCGGCGAAGAATGTGAGCGAGCTCGTGGCGCTCGCCAAGGCGCACCCCGGTAAACTGAATTTCGCCATTTCCGGCATTGGCGGCGCGCCGCAGCTTGCCGGAATCGAATTCGCCCAGCGCACCGGTGTGCAGTGGACCTACATTCCATACAAAGGCGGCTCCGATGCCGTCGCCGCGGTAGCGGCGGGCCAAGCCGATGTGCTCTTCAACGGCATGCTGGCCACCTGGCCGAGCGTGCAAGGCGGCCGCCTGCGTGCGCTTGGCATTTCGAGCGCGCAGCGCGTGCCGGCCGCAGCCGATACCGCGACCGTGGCCGAGCAAGGCTTGCCCGGTTTCGAGACCGGCTCCTTTCAAGGCGTCGTCGGCCCGGCCGGAATGGCGCGCGAAGTCATCGCCAAGCTCAATCGTGAGCTCACGCGCATCCTCCTCGTCGCGGAGATGAAAGAGCGGTTCGCGAAGCAGGGGACCGAAGTGCGCGCCGGAACGGCCGAGCAGTTCCGCGAGTGGTTACACAGCGAACAGGCCCGCTGGGCGCGCGTGGTGAAGGAATCGGGCGTGAAGTTCGAATGATGCGAAAAAAGCCGCACGAGCTGCGCAGCCACCGTTGGTACGGCGCCAACGACTTGCGCGCCTTTGGCCACCGTTCGCGCACCGCGCAGATGGGCTATGACCGCAGCGACTACGCGGGAAAGCCGGTCATCGCCATCATCAACACCTGGTCAGACGCCAATACCTGCCATACCCACTTCAAACAGCGCGCGGAGGAGATCAAGCGCGGTGTGTGGCAGGCGGGCGGCTTCCCGATGGAAATGCCGGCCATTTCGCTCGGCGAGCAGCTGCAGAAACCGACCACGATGATGTACCGCAATTTGCTCGCCATGGAGACCGAGGAGCTGCTGCGCTCTTATCCCGCCGACGGGGCGGTATTGATGGGCGGCTGCGACAAGACCACGCCGGGCCTCATCATGGGCGCCACCAGCATTAACCTGCCGGCGATCTATATGCCCGCGGGCCCGATGCTGAGCGGGCACTGGCGCAACCAGACGCTCGGTTCGGGCTCCGACACGTGGAAATATTGGGCGGAGCTGCGCGCCGGCAACATCACCGACAAGGACTGGCAGGAAATCGAAGACGGCATCGCGCGCTCACCGGGCACGTGCATGACCATGGGGACCGCCGCCACGATGATGTCGATCGCCGAGGCGCTCGGGCTCACGTTGCCGGGCGCCTCTTCCATACCGGCCCCGGACTCGAACCACTCGAAGACGGCCGCGCTCACCGGCAAGCGCATCGTCGAGATGGTGTGGGAGGACCTGAAGCCGCGCGACATCCTCAATGCGCAGTCCTTCGATAACGCCATCGTGACGCTCATGGCGATGGGCGGCTCAACCAACGCGCTCATCCATCTCGTCGCCATGGCGGGGCGCGCCGGCGTCAAGCTGCCGCTCGAGCGCTACAACGAGTTTTCAGCCAAGACCCCGCTGCTTGCGAATGTGCGGCCCTCCGGCGAGCGCTACCTCATGGAGGATTTCTACTATGCCGGTGGCCTGCGCGCGCTCCTCGGCGAGCTGAGGGATTTGCTGCATCTCGATTGCCGCACCGTGAATGGCCGCACGCTGGGGGAGAACATCGCCGGCGCGCGCATCTACAACGACGACGTCATCAGGCCTCGCGCCCGGCCGCTGAAGAGTTCCGGCGGTCTCGTCGTGCTGCGTGGCAGCCTCGCGCCGAACGGGGCGGTCATCAAGGCCGCAGCCGCCACGCCGCGGCTGCTCAAGCACGTCGGGCGGGCCGTGGTGTTCGACGATTACAACGACATGGCGGCACGCATTGACCGCGAAGATCTCGACGTCGACGCCGATTCCGTCCTCGTGCTGCGCAACGCCGGCCCGCTCGGCGGACCGGGCATGCCCGAGTGGGGCATGCTGCCCGTGCCGAAGAAGCTCCTCAGGCAGGGAGTGCGCGACATGGTGCGCATCTCGGATGCGCGCATGAGCGGTACGAGCTACGGTACCTGCGTGCTGCATGTCGCGCCGGAGTCCTTCATCGGCGGTCCGCTCGCGCTCGTACGCACCGGCGATGTCATCGAGCTCGACGTGGAAAAGCGCGAGCTCAACCTCAAGCTCGACGCGTCGGAACTGGCGCGGCGCAAGGCGGCCTGGCGGGCACCCGCGCCGAAGTTTCCTCGCGGCTACGGCGTGCTATTCGCGCGCCATATCCGGCAGGCCGACGAGGGCTGCGATTTCGACTTTCTGGAAGGCACCGCGCCGATCGCCGAACCGGAGATCCACTAAGGCGCGATGGAGCTGCCGCGCAACGCGTTCAAGCACGCCCTGCGCGCGGCCAAGGCGCAGATCGGCCTGTGGTCGAGCCTGTCCTCGAGCTACAGCGTTGAAGTTGTCGCCGGCGCCGGCTTCGACTGGCTGCTGCTCGACATGGAGCACTCGCCGAACGACCTCGAGAGCCTGCTAGTGCAGTTGCAGGCGGCGGCGCCCTACGCCACGCATCCTGTCGTGCGCGTGCCCTGGAATGACATGGTGGCGATCAAGCGCGTGCTCGATGTGGGCGCCCAATCGCTCCTCATACCCTATGTGTCGAACGCCGACGAGGCGCGCGGCGCGGTTTCCTTCACGCGCTATCCGCTCCAAGGCGTGCGCGGCGTCGCAGGCACCACGCGCGCCACGCGCTTCGGGCGCATCAAGGATTACGCTCGCCGCGCGCACGAGGAGCTTTGCGTTCTCGTGCAGGTGGAGACGCAACCGGCGTTGGCGAGCATCGAGGCGATTTGCGCAATCGACGGCATCGACGGCGTCTTCATCGGACCGGCCGATTTGCATGCCTCGCTCGGCCACGCCGGCGAAATCGCCAACCCGCGCGTGAAACCCCTCATCGACGACGCCATCCGGCGCATCCGGCGCGCGGGCAAGGCGCCCGGCATTCTCACCCCGAACGAGACGGACGCGCGACATTGGCTCGACTGCGGCGCGCTGTTCGTCGCCGTCGGCGCCGATGTCGGCATCCTCGCGCGCGGTGCGGAAGCGCTCGCGGCAAAATTCAAGCCCTCATGAAGCCCGAGATCATAATCACGGCCCGCGGCCATGCCGCCACGATGGCGACGCTGCAATCCGAATTCACGGCGCATCTGCTCGCCGACGCGGCGGACCGCAACGCGTTCCTCACGCAGCACGCGCCGCAGGTCCGCGGCCTCGCGACGTTCGGCCCGATGCCCGTCGACGGCAAGCTGATGGATGCGCTGCCGAAGCTCGAGATCATCGCCAACTTCGGCGTCGGCGTCGATGCGATCAATCTCGACGACGCGAAGAAGCGCCGCGTGATCGTCACCAACACGCCCGACGTGCTGAACGAGACGGTCGCGGACACGGCGCTCGCGCTCATTCTCAATACGGTGCGCAAGTTCCCACAATCGGAGCAATACCTGCGCGCCGGCCACTGGGCGGCGCGCGGACCTTATCCGCTCAGCACGGACATTGGCGGCAAGGTCCTCGGCATCCTCGGACTCGGACGCATCGGCGAGGCGATCGCCAAGCGCGCCATGGCGTGCGGCATGAAGATCCGCTATCACAACCGCAATCGCAAGGACGTGCCGCATCCCTATGATCCCGATCCCGTGACGCTCGCCAAGAACTGCGACGTGCTGCTGGTCGTCACGCCGGGCGGCGGGGAAACCAACCGGATCGTCAACGCGAAGGTGCTCGATGCGCTCGGCGCGAAGGGCTATGTAGTCAACATCGCTCGCGGCTCGGTCATCGACGAGCCCGTGCTGCTGCGCTATCTCCAGGAGCGGCGCATCGCCGGCGCAGGTCTCGACGTTTTCGTCGACGAACCTCGAGTGCCTCCGGAGTTCTTTGCGTTGGACAATGCAGTGATCTTTCCGCATGTGGGCAGCGCCACGGTCGAGACGCGCAAAGCGATGGGCGACCTGCAGGTGGAGAACCTGCGGCTGCATTTCGCCGGCAAGCCGGTAAAGACGCGCGTCGTCTAAACGCGGTTCGCGCTAGGACGGGGTGCCGGCGGCCGACTGCAGCCAGTTCTGCAGCCCGAGGCGCTCGGCGAGGTCGATCTGCGTCTCAAGCCAGTCGATATGCTCTTCTTCGCCCGCGAGGATATCGGCAAGGAGATCCCGGGAGACATAGTCCTTCACCGTTTCGCAATGCGCGATCGCCTCTTGCAGCACCGGGCGCGCGGTACGCTCCTGCTTAAGGTCGCACTTGAGCGCCTCCAAGGCGTTTTCGCCGACGAGGAGCTTGCCGAGGTCCTGGAGGTTGGGCAGCCCTTCAAGGAAGAGGATCCGCTCGATGAGGCGATCAGCGTGCTTCATCTCGTCGATCGACTCCTTCTTCTCGTAGTCTTCCAGCTTCTTCAGGCCCCAGTTGCCAAGCATGCGAGCGTGAAGGAAGTACTGGTTAATCGCGGTGAGCTCGTTGAACAGCACCTTGTTCAGGTGCTGCACAACTTTGGCATCGCCTTTCATCGCGCTCCTCCTGCGGAATTCGCGATTCGACGCCGAAGGCTACCCGGGCGTCAAGCAATGCACTGATACGAAGTGACTCAGGGCGCCGCGATCAGCGGCTCGGTGCTATGGAGATCGCGCAGGAGCTCGCTGGCGCATTCGCGGCAACGCCCGCACCCCGCGCCGATGCCGAGTTCGAATGCGAGCTGATCGAGCGAGCAAGCGCCCTTGCTCGCGCACTCGCGCACGGCTTTTTCGGTAACGGCGTTGCAGACGCAGATGTACAAGTCCGATCCTCCTCAATGAGAAGGATTATCACTTCAAATCTGTGAGACACGCAAGTTGTGGGCACACACTAACAAGTAAGCCTATGTTAAGTATTACGAAACAGTCCTTAAGAAGCATTGACGATTAGAGTGATAACCATTATCGTTTGGTGCAATGAGCAAGCCGCTCGCACCCAGCCAGCCCACGCTGCCGCCCGCCAAAGTGCCCAGCCACGCCCTTCTCGGTGCGCGCAAAGAGCTCGTCATCACGCACAACGGACGCGAATACCGCTTGCGCGTCACGCAGAGCGGCAAGTTGATCCTCACCGCCTGAGTCCATGGGCCAAGTCCTCCTCGTCACGCTGCGCGAAGGAATTGAGATGTTCCTCATCGTGGCGATTGCCGCCGCCTACCTGCGCAAGACTGGCCGTGCGGGGCTTCTGTCCGCCGTGACGTGGGGCACGGCGTGCGCGGTGATCGCTTCCATCATCCTCGGGGTTTGGCTTGCCGAGGTGGCCGTCCTGCCGAAGTGGGAATCACTTCTCGCCCTGGTGGCTGCGGTCCTCGTGATCTCCATGGTCGTCTACATGCTCCATGCCGCGAAGCACATGCGCCGCGACATCGGCGCGCGCTTGGAGGCGGCGGCGCGCCGTCCCGCACGTACGGCATGGCTCGCCGTGTTTGCCTTCGTCGTCTTGATGATCACGCGGGAGGGAATGGAGACCGCCTTCATTACGGCCTCGCTCTTCCGCCAGACCGACACGGCGCATTTCGTCTGGGGAGCGCTCGCCGGCCTCGCGCTCGCGGCACTGCTCGCAGGGGCGTGGTCGCGCTACGGCCACCGCGTCGATCTCGCGCTTTTCTTCCGCATTACCTCGCTATTTCTCCTGCTTTTCGCCGTGCAGCTCATCGTCTACGCCTTCCATGAGGCCACCGAAGCGAGTCTGCTGCCGATCGATAACGCCTACTGGCATCTCGCCACCGAGCCTTATGGGCCCGAAGGCGCTTATGGCGCGCTGCTCACGTACGCTTTGGTGCTTGTGCCGGCAGCGTGGCTCGGACTGTCTGCATTGAAGATCCGGTTCGCTCGCGCCTGAGCGGGCGCTGTCGCCAGCCAGCGGCGCCCGTGCCGCAAGCCAGCTTGTGTCTTTCGCCGAAAGGAGGCTGGCTTTGTCGTCGTTTCTTTCCCATGCAATGCTTCTCGGCGTCGCGCTTTGCGCCCTGCCCGCCTGGGCCGGGGAATCGCCTTTCGGCTATGTGTACACGACGGACACGCATGCTCGGGGCGAGCGCGAGATCGAGCAATGGCTGACGCGCCGCTACGGGCAGGCGCGCGGCAACTTCGACCTATGGCAGGGGCGCACGGAGATCGAGTACGGCATCACCGACCGCCTGCAAACCTCGCTTTACCTGAATTACGACCGCATCAGCGCGCTTCACAATCGGCCCGACGCCACGACGGGCCCGGGCGCTTTCGTGCCGGACAACGCCGACCCTGAAGCGCGCTATCGCCGCACGTTCTTCGAGTCGTTTTCGAGCGAGTGGATTTATCGCCTGCTCAGCCCCTACAAGGATGCGATCGGCCTCGCGCTATACGTTGAGCCGACATGGGGCCCGGATGAGCGCGAGCTCGAAGGCAAGCTCATTTTGCAGAGGAACTTCCTCGAGGACCGGCTGGTCTGGGCCGCCAACCTCACGGCGGCGGCGGAAAAAGAGCGCTTCCACGGCGACTGGGAGCGCGAAGGCGAGCTCGAGCTGACGAGCGGGCTCGCCTACCAGTTCGCGCCGCGCTGGCACGCGGGCCTCGAGTATCGCCATCACGGCGGCTACGAGGGCCGCGGCTTCTCGAGCGGCAAGCGCGTCTACGCGGCCAATTTCATCGGCCCGTGCATGCACTACGGCGGGCGCAACTGGTGGATCACGGCCACTTTGCTCAGCCAGCTCGCGAATGCCAAGGCCTACAGCGACGAGGCGCGCGCAGACATCGTCGGCGGACGCTTCTATGGCGAGCATCACGAGCGCAACGAGTTGCGCGTGAAGATCGGTTTCAGCTTCTGATGAAGCCGCGCTGGCCCGCGTTCATCGCCGCGCCGCTCACGATCTCCGTGCCGGCCGCCCATGCCGCCGTGTACCTGAGCGTCGAGCAGGCGCAACAGGCCATCTTTCCCGGCGCAAGCTTCACCCGGCTCGAGCTCGCGCCTCCGGAGCAGGTATGGCGCGTATCGCCGGCCGGTTGGTTCATCGTCGACCATGTGCTCGGCAAGCGCGAGCTCATCACCTACGCGCTCGGCCTGAATGCGCGCGGCGAGGTGCGGGGCATCGAGATACTCGAGTACCGCGAAACGCACGGCGGCGAAGTGCGCGATCCGCAGTGGCGCGCACAGTTCGTCGGCAAGACGGCCGCCGACCCCCTCACGCTCGACCGCGATATCCGCAACATCAGTGGCGCCACGCTTTCGTGCCGGCACGTCACGGACGCCGTCAAGCGGCTCCTGCAGTTCTATGACACGGACCTGCGCCACCGTTAGACGGGCGCGCCCATTGCTCGGGACGCTGGTCGAAATCCGCATCAGCGGGCCGGCGGGCAGCGCCGAGCGTGCGCTGGAGCGGGCGTTCGGCGCCATCGAACGCGTGCACCGCTCCATGAGCGCGCAGGAGAGCACGAGCGACATCGCGCGGCTGCGCGCCGGGCACCGGGTTGCGCTCGATCCATGGACGCGCCGCGTGCTCGAGCGCGCGGCCGAGATCCAGGCAGCGAGCGACGGGTTATTCGATTGCGAGGCGTGCGACTACGAGCTCGATGGCATCGCCAAGGGGTTCGCCGTCGACCGTGCGGTCGATTGCCTGCAGAGCGCCGGCATGGCGGCGGGGTCGGTCAACGCCGGCGGGGACCTGCGCCTGTTCGGCGAGCGCTTCGAGGAGATCTACGTTCGTCCGCCGAGCACGCCGCAGCGGCTGTTGGCCATCGGGCGCATGCGCGATGCCGCAATCGCGACTTCAGCTGCCGCGCTGCTCGTCGACCCGCGCCGCCGTGCCGGTCACCCGAGGGTCCGCGGCGTCACGGTCGTCGCGCCGGACTGCACCGTTGCCGATGCCCTTACGAAGCCGTGCATGCTCGAGCCGGGTCGCGCTCGCGAACTGGCAGCGCGCTTTGGCGCCGAGGTGGCATTTCTCGATGCAGGCCCGCTGCCGTGAACCGACTGCATCTGGCGCACCGCGCGCTGCTTTACACGGTGCTCGCCGTGCTTTTCCTAACGGGGGTCGCTTGGGAAACCGGCGTCGCGCCCGGCTTGCTAATGGAGGTCCATGGCGCGGCCGCGATGGCCACGCTCGTCCTTCTCGGCGGCCTGCTTGCACGCCACGTGCCCACCGGATGGACAAAGCGCGCCAATCGCCCAACCGGCGTGCTGTTGCTCGCGGGTTGCGGCTGGCTGGTGGTGAGCGGCTACGCCCTGTACTACGCAGGCAGCGAAGCGCTTCGCTACTACGCCGCGATCACGCACCTCTGGGTCGGCATTGGCCTGGCGATGGCATTGATTGCGCACCGCCGGCCGCAGGCTAAGTGCGTGCCGCAGCAGGCGCCTGTCGCAAGCGATCGAGCACGCTCATCGCCGTAGCGACGAAGCCGGCGACGTCGCCAGCGCTCGACGGAATGATGAGCGTGTTGGACGCCTTCGCCAGGTTTGCGAAGGCATCGACGTACTGCTGCGCCACCTTGAGGTTCGCCGCATCCAGGCCGCCGCGCTCGCCGATCGCTTCCGCTACCGACCTCACGCCGGCGGCGGTGGCCTCGGCAATCACGCGGATCGCGGTCGCCTCGCCCTGAGCGCGGTTGATCGCCGCCTGCTTCTCGCCCTCGGACCTCAGCACGGCGGCCTGCTTGGCCCCGTCGGCCACGTTGATCTCCTGCTGGCGCTCGCCTTCCGATTTGGCGATGAGCGCGCGCTTCTCACGCTCGGCCGTGATTTGCTGCTGCATCGAGCGCAGTATCGATTCGGGCGGCGTCAGGCTCTTGATCTCGTAGCGCAGCACCTTGATGCCCCAGTTGCGGCCCGCCTCGTCAAGCGCGTGCACGATCTGTCGATTGATCTCCTCGCGCGACTCGAAAGTCTTGTCGAGCTCCATCTTGCCGATCTCGCTGCGAAGTGTCGTCTGCGCGAGCTGGGTAATGGCGGAAACATAGTTGGAGGAGCCATAGGAGGCGAGACGCGGATCCGTGACCTGGTAATAGAGGATGCCGTCGACGCCGAGCTGCGTATTGTCCTTGGTAATGCACACCTGCTCCGGCACATCGAGCGGCACTTCCTTGAGCGAGTGCACGTAGGCGACCTTGTCGAAGAAGGGGATGATGAGATTGAGCCCCGGCTCGAGCGTGCCCTCGTAGCGCCCGAGGCGCTCGATCACCCAGGCGCTCTGCTGCGGAACGATGCGCACGCCTTCGATGACGAATGCGATGATCACGCCGAGCAGCAGTACCCAGCCCCAGTAATGGCTGAGCGCCGGCACCTGGGCAGCGACGATCGAAGCAACAACCGCGACGGCGAGCTTCCAGAACATCGTATTCCCCCCTTCGATGTGCGCCGCCCGGCCTGGCTCAGGCGGCGCGGTTCTTGGCGACTTTGAGCGTGTTGCCATCGGCGGACAGCACGAACAGCGTTGTCCCTGGCTCTATCGCCTCGTTACCTTCCACGCGGGCGTCCCAGCTTGCGCCACGGTAACGCACGCGCGCGAGGCGCGCGCCCGCGTCGAGCCAGCTCTCGAAGCTCGCCGGCATGCCGGCGTCGAGCGGTGCCATGCGCTTGGTGCTGGACTTTGCGCGATAGACGTGTACGCCATAGCAGCCCGCAACACCGAGCAGGGCCGCCACCACGGACTGCATTGGAAACGGCTGGCCGAAATGAGCAGCGGCAGCGGCGCCGAACGCGCCTACTGCGAGCATGAGCAGGTAGAACGTCCCGCTCAGCAGCTCGGCGATCACGAGCACCAGGGCGATGATGGCCCAGACGAGGGTCGGTTCCATGAAGGCGAATTTGGCATGCGGCCGGACCTTGCGCAACCTGCAGCTAAAATCGCTCGATGCTGGCTCGCGAGCTGATCTCGCTGCACGACTCGCCCCGCGAGGTGCCGCCTTTCAGCGAGCGCTATCCCGGCCTGAGCGCCGTGGCCGGCTACGAGGCGGCGCGCGTGCTGCACGAGCATCGTCTCGGACGCGGCTGGCGGCCGGTCGGACGCAAGATCGGCTTCACCAACCGTACGCTATGGTCACGCTACGGCGTGTACGAGCCGATGTGGGGCATGGTCTATGACCGCACGCTCATCCGTGCCGAGAGCAACCGCGCGCGCGTGTCGCTCGAGGGCTTGGTCAATCCGCGCCTCGAGCCCGAAGTGTGCTTCGGCCTGCGCGCAGCCCCGGATGCGAGGAATGTTCTGGATTGCATCGCATGGATCGCCCATTCGATCGAAATCGTGCAATGCCATCATCCGAACTGGAAGCTTGGCATTGCCGACTGCACGGCCAATAACGGGCTGCATGGACGGCTCGTCATCGGCGCTGCGCTGCCGCTACCGCCGGACGCGGAAGTGCGCCTGCCTGCGCTCGAGGTCGAGCTGTACCGCGATGATGAGCTTATCGACCGCGGCGTCGGTGCCAACGTTCTCGGCAGTCCGCTCGCGGCCCTGGCCCATCTCGTCGATCTGCTTGCCAAGCAGCCGGCCGCACCGCCGCTTGCGGCGGGCGATATGGTCACCACGGGCGTGATCACGGATGCACATCCCGTCGCGCCGGGCGAGCAGTGGAGCACACGCCTATCCGGCATCGCGCTGCCGGGCTTGAGCGTCGAATTCAGGTGAGGCCGCTCGAAGGGATCACGGTCGTTGCGCTCGAGCAGGTAATCGCCGGTCCTTTCGCGACGCGCCAGCTCGCCGAGCTCGGCGCGCGCGTCATTAAGATCGAGCGTCCCGGCAGCGGCGATTCGGCGCGCGCGTACGACCACACGGTAAACGGCCAATCGTCGCACTTCGTCTGGACCAACCGCTCGAAGGAGAGTCTCACGCTCGATGTCAAGCACACGGCGGCGCGGCCGATCCTCGAGAAGCTCATCGCCCGTGCGGACGTCTTCGTGCAGAACCTCGCCCCAGGAGCGGTCGAGCGCCTCGGCCTGGGGGCCGATGAGCTGCGCGCGCGCCATCCTTCGCTCGTGTGGTGCGGGATCTCCGGTTACGGGCCAAGCGGCCCCTATGCCGCAAAAAAGGCCTACGACCTGCTGGTGCAATGCGAGGCGGGTCTGCTGTCGATTACCGGCACCGCCGACACGCCGTGCAAGGCGGGCATTCCGGTCGCGGACATCGCTTCCGGCATGTACGCCTTTTCCTCGATCCTGGCTGCGCTCCTGCGCCGCATGCGCGACAGCCAAGGCGCGACGATTCACGTCACGATGCTCGAGGCACTCGGCGAGTGGATGGGCTTCCCGGCGTATTTCACCGCCTGCGGAGGCACGCCACCACAGCGCTCGGGCGCGCACCACGCGACCATCGCGCCCTATGGACCATTCGCTGCCGGCGACGGCGGCAGTGTGTTCATCAGCGTACAGAACGAGCGCGAATTTGCGCGCTTCTGCGAGGGCGTGCTGGCCGACAAGGCGCTCGCCGCCGATCCGCGTTTCGCCACCTCGCCCGCGCGGCTCGCGAACCGGGCGGCGCTCCATGCCGAGATCGAGCGCGTGTTCTCCGAGCTCAGCGCTGGCGAAGTGACGCGCAGGCTCGAGGCGGCGGATATCGCCAACGCGCGGCTGAATGGCATGCAGGACTTCTGGGACCATCCGCAGCTGGCGGCGCGCGGCCGCTGGACGAAGGTCGGGTCGCCCGGCGGTGTCATCGATGCGCTCAAGCCGCCATTCAACCTTTCGGAGTTCGAGCCCAGGATGGACGCCGTACCGGCGCTTGGCGAGCATACGCACGCGCTGCTCGCGGAGCTTGGCTACGAGGATGCGGCGATCGAGAAGCTCGGCGCCGAAGGGGTCGTCTAGCCGCCCGGACGCGGACGGCTCGTCTCGATGCCTGCCGCGCGCGCGAGATCGCGATGGATGCGCGCGACGCGCTCGACTTCTCCCTTGGCGGGAAAGCGCTCGTAGAAGCCTTCCTCGCGGAATTGCTTCGCCATGTCCGACCAGGGGGCGAGCCGGGTTTCCCAGCGTGCGACGCGGCCGGCTTCGGGCTCGGCGTCGTCGCGCGCGAGGTCCGCGCACACGCGCACCATGGCCTTGATGCTGACCGGTTTGGTGACCATGAAGTTTTCCTTGCCCCACACGGCTTCGCCGAAGACCGCGCGAGCGGCCTTGAAGAAGTCGCGGATCATGCCGTAATAGCGTGGCACTTCCTTCGAACTGCCCCCGGCGAGCTGGATGGAGCGCCAGCGGCCGCGCACCCAGCGATGAAGCTCATTGAAGAGCTCCGCCTGCAGCACCCATTTGTCGCGCTGGCTGCGCCCGCCCAGCCGATTGATGCGGTAGCGCAGCGGGCTGTCACCCTCGCCATAGAGCTTTTCCACGAGACGCGCGGCAAATTTGCGGTCGGGCGCGGCGAACGACACGCGGTCGTAGAGATCGACAAGATGGCTCTTGTTGATGCGCGTGGGCGTCGAATTGATGATCACGAACATCTCGGTCGCGAAGTCTTCGCTGCGACCATCGAAGATGATGCAGGGCACGTTGATGGTCGCGGCATCGTCCGGCCGCTCCTGCATGTAGAAATGCAGCGCCGCGAGCCGGTGCTGGCCGTCGATGATCAGATACTTCGACGACGGCTCGTTGAGCGTTCCCTGTCCGCCTTCGCCGCCGGAGCGGAAGGTGAGCCGTTCCGAAGTGAACAGAAGCACCGTGCCCGGGATCGGCGGCTGCGAGACCGCCGTCTCGTAGAAGTTCTTCAGCTGCTTCACCTTCGAGCGCGACAGCGACCGCTGGAAGGCTTCGTCGTTGCGCTCGATGCGGGCGATGAATTGGGCGATGTCGTCGTCCTGCGCGACACGGGACGGCGCGATCTCCTCGCCCTCGCCATAGAAACGGCTGATGAAGCGCACCTTCGCCATCAGGTCCTTGGCGCGGTAGCTGACAAAGTAAAAAACGCCGTCCTTCTGGCGAATCTGCGTCGCTTGCATGGACGCTCCTATGTGCCCCGCCCCCCCGCCGGGCGTACCGGCGCGAATATAAAGGAAAATCGCGCTTCGAGCCCGGACCGTTTACAAGGCGCTAAGGCAGGCAGGCGCCAAGCTGGAGCGCCTGGAGCACCTCGGCGCTGCTGCGATCCTGGACGAACGCGACCACGCCGGAGTCCGCGGGCGCGGCTTTGGGCAACAGCTTGACCTTCAATTTCCGCTCTCCGAGCCCATAGGGACCCTGCCACTCGAGTACCACATAGTCGTGACTGAGCAGGCGGCCTCGGTTCTCGCCGGCGCTCACGCGGCTCTCCAGCCGGCTCTCGTAGGCAGCCACATATACGGAGGCCGTCTCGCGCTCCGCCGGGTCCGAAACCTGGGCCTGTAATCGCAATTGCAGTGCCTCGGGGCTCGTGCCGAGGATCTGGAGCTCGAGCGAGGCACGTGCCGGCCGCGCATTGATTCGCGCGAGGGCACGGTCAAACTCCGGCTGCCCCCAGGCGCGAAAATCCCTTCCCTGCATCAGCACTTGGGGCGTGTAGACGAAGGATGCCCGCTGCAACTGCGACAGCCGCCGCTGGCGCTGAGAGAACTCGCGGCGGGCGAAAGGATCTTTCCAGCCGATGTAGTCCCAATAGTCGACATGCAGCGCGAGCGGAACCACCCGTTCCGGCGGGTACGCCTTAGCGAGGCTCGAGAGCCAGCGATCGGCCGGCGGGCAGCTACTGCATCCTTCCGAGGTATAGAGCTCCACGAGCGCGGCCGTCTGTGTGCCCGAGCGCGCGAGGCAAGCCGCCGCGCGGGCCTCCAGGCTGCCGAGGACGGCGATGAGAATGCAAAGACTCCGCATGGCGCTTCGTCGAAACATGCCCCGCGAGCTTACAGTGGCATGCCGATAATGGCTCGTGCCGCACGCCTCCTTCTTCGTTGCCTCGGCGGCGTGGAATTTCGGCCTTGGCATGACTTGGCTCGCCGTGCCGCTATACGCCCATTGGCAGGGTCTCTCGAACGCGCAAATCGGCGCCCTGTTCGCGCTGCCGGTCTTCGCCCAGGCGCCGCTCAACCTCATCGGCGGCGCCTACAGCGACCGCATCGGCGGCCGACACATCATGCTCGCCTCGTGCTGGGTCATCATCGGCGCCGGCCTCTGGTTCATGCTCGCCGAGGGCTTCTGGATGCTCATGGCGGGGCAACTCGCCCTCATCGTTTCGCGGGCGGCATTCTGGCCGGCGACCTGGGCCATGGCGAGCGAACTGCCGGGCGTACGCGGCGTGCAGCTCGGACGGCTGAATGCCGTTACCAATTTCGGCCAGATCGTCGGTACGGTCCTCGGCGGCTTCGTGCTGGCTGCCGCCGGCTTCCAGGCAACCTTCGCGGCGCTCGCGGGCATCGGGCTGGTGTCGCTTTTCGCCGGGCTCGCAACTCCGGTGCGCCCGGGCAAGGCCGCGGGCGTGGCGCGCCATCCCCTCGCCGGCTTTTTGCCGCTGCTACGCAAGCGCATCATCGTCTACACGATGCTTTGTGCCTATCTGTCGGCGTTGCCGTTCTCGCTCACGATGTCGTTCTATCCGCTGCTGCTGACGCAGTTTGGCCACGGCGAGGGCGCCTCTGGCGTGCTGCTCAGCTTGCGTGCGGTCGGCTCGATCTTCGCAAGCCTGCTTGTCGCGCGCTTCGTGCGAAGCGGGCCGCAGACCTTGTGGCCGGTCAACTGCGGCCTGGCGGTCGCCGCGGCGGTCGGTCTCGTGCCCACGGTGAACCATGCAGCGCCGATCGCGTTCTGGATGCTGGTCGTGGGAGCCGCGACCGCCGCGATGACGCTGTACTTCCAGATCACCATTTCGGAAGCGAGCACGAGCGCCGAGCGCGGGTCGGCGCTGGCGCTCGGCGGGCTGGGCTGGAGCGTATCGCACCTCAGCACGCCGCTGCTCATGGGCTTCCTTGCCGATCGTTACGGCCTGGTCGCCGGCTTTTATGTGCTCGGCGTCTTCGCCCTCGCTTGCGCGCTCGTCATCGCCGTAACGCGACGCTGGGCCTTCCAGCCCCCTTGATTAGTTCGCGCGCCGGCGCAGCCGCTCTTCGCGCTCCAGGATGCCGCGCTCGATGCCGCGCAACGCCTCCACCTGCTGGCGAAGCGCGTCCTCGCGCTTGTCGCGCTCTTTGTCGGCGCGCTCTCGCTCCTGGCCTGCGCGCTCGGCCTCGCGCGCAAGCCGGGCGCGCTCGGCCGCTTGCGCGGCAAAGAGGGCGGCAAGGCGCCCGTAGCCCGGCTTGCTGGCATCGGCGATCGGCTCGAGCAGCTCGGCCGCGCGCGCATCGTCGTGCAGCGGCGCGGGCAGCGTGCCGAGCAAGCCCGCAAGCCTCAGACGATTGTCGGGCGAACCTTGGCCGAGAAAGGCTTGCTCCGCGCGAGCGAGCGCTGCTTTCTGCTCGGCGGCCGGCGCGCGCGAGGCCCGCAGGATCTCGGCGACGATGTCGTCGGCGGCGATGATCTGCGACGCGCGCGGATCGAGGGCCGCACAGCCGGCAGCCGCGATGAGGACGGCCGCGGCGAGGCATCGAACCTGCATGTACTTATAATTTCAGCAAATTTCTCGACGGATGTCGAAGCCAAGCGATCCCAAGATCTATCTTGTTGCCGCGGTGGCCCGCAACGGCATCATCGGCCGCGCCGGCGCGCTTCCCTGGCATTTGCCGGAAGACCTCAAGCACTTCAAGCGCCTCACGCTCGGTCATCCGGTAATCATGGGACGGCGCACATGGGAGTCGCTCTCCGGGCCCCTGGCCGGACGCGACAACATCGTCGTGACCCGTCGGCCCGGATACGAGGCACCGGGAGCTGCGGTGGCCAGTTCGCTGCAGGCGGCGCTCGCGCTTTGCGTAGGTGAGCCGGTGGCCTTCGTTATCGGCGGCCACCAGCTATTTGCCGAGTCGTTGCCCATCGCGGCTGGCCTGGTGGTGACCGAGATCTTTCGCGACTATGAAGGCGACACCTGGTTTCCGCAATATGACCGCTCGCAATGGCGCGAAGCGCAGCGCGAAGCGCATACAGCGGCCGACGGGACGAGGTTCGACTTCGTCCTGTACGAGCCTAAGCCTTAGATTCGAATACGCGGACTTCGGGTAGCGGGAAGCCGTTGAACTGGCTCGCGTAGGCCGTGGTGTAGGCGCCAGCGTTGCGGATGTAGATGAAGTCGCCTTCCTCCAGGTCGGAGGGCAACGGCTCGTCGCGCATGACGACGTCGACCGAATCGCAGGTCGGCCCGCCCACGGTCCACGCCAGGTCCGGCCCGGAACGGTCGGTGCGAATGCGGTACTTGAGCCCTTCGCTCGCCTCGATCACGCCGCCGAAGAGTCCGGCGTCCCAGTGCATCCAGCGCTTGCCCGCCCGCGTCGCCGTGCCGAGCACCCGACACACGAAGTAACCGGCATCGGAGACGAGATAACGCCCGGGTTCAGCGATTACCTGGGTGTCTTCCGGGAAGGCCTTGAGGCCCTCGTTCACGAGCGCACCGATGGTCTCGATCGCCGGAATCGGCTTTACATGCCGCACCGGGAATCCGCCGCCGATGTTGAGCAGCCTGGGCTTGAGCCCCGCCTTCGCCATCTGGTCGAAGAAGTTGCGTGCCTTCTCGAGCGCGACCCGCCAGTTCTCGGGGTTGCGGCATTGCGAGCCGACGTGGAACGTGATGCCGGCGAGGTCGACCCCGGTCCTCGCTGCCGTGGCGATGATCTCGCGCGCGTCCGCCGATCCGGCGCCGAACTTGCCGGAAAGCGGCCAGTCGCTGCCGATGTTGGGCGCGGCGATGCGCAGGTACTGCTTGGCATCGGGCTTGACCGCTTGGACGCGCCGCAGCTCGTCCAGGCTGTCGACCACGAACCATTCCACGCCCTTGGCAGCAGCGTAGGCGATCGCCTCGCGCGACTTGACGGGATTGGAGAAGAACACCTCGGCCGCCGGCACGCCCAGGCCGAGCAGCACGTCGAGTTCGGCGGTCGAGGCGATCTCGAAGCCGCAGCCCTCCTGGATGAGCACCTTCAGCACGCGGCGGTCGGGATTGGCCTTGACTGCGTAGTGCGGCCGCACGCGCGGCATGGCCGCGCGGAAACGCCGCACCTTGGCGCGCACGATGGCCGTGTCGACGATCAGGAACGGTCGGGTGTACTTCTGGCTTGCCGCCTGGCGCACGATCTCGAAGTCAAGGCTGACTTCGGGATGCGTGTCGAAGAGTTGCTCTTGCGGCTGCTGCTTGCTGACTGCGGTTTGTCTTGTGCGCACTACGTTAACTGGGCGATCCCCCATCAATGTCTCCCGGCAACGAACTAGGTCTCAGGAATATCCCGAACGCAAACGTCGTACACCGGATACGAGTTCCTCTGGCTTGTCATGATGACCTCCTTTTCCTCGCAGAAAGTGGTCGGCATAAAAACTGGCGCCGATTATGGAGCAATCGTGCCGCGCGTCAAGGGTTTTTTGACCCTGCTTTACGGTCCCTATAGCGCCCCCGCAGGGCCTGGACCACTAGCTATAGTGCTCTCGTCGCACGCGAGGGCTAGATGCGCGGCAAGGTGACGCCCTTTTGTCCCTGATACTTTCCGCCACGCTCGCGGTACGACGTCTCGCAGGGCTCGTCGGACTCGATGAAGATCACCTGCGCGACGCCCTCGTTGGCATACACGCGCGCCGGAAGCGGCGTGGTGTTCGAGAATTCCAGCGTCACGTGACCCTCCCATTCGGGCTCGAGCGGCGTCACGTTGACGATGATGCCGCAGCGCGCGTAGGTCGACTTGCCCAGGCAGATGGTGAGCACGTTGCGCGGGATGCGGAAGTACTCGACCGTGCGCGCGAGCGCAAAGGAGTTGGGCGGGATGATGCAGACCTCGCCGCGGTAGTCGACGAAGTTCTTCTCGTCGAAGGCCTTCGGGTCGACGATGGTCGAGTTGATGTTGGTGAAAATCTTGAATTCCGTCGAGCAGCGGATGTCGTAGCCGTAGCTCGAGGTGCCGTAAGAGACGACGCGTCGACCCGACAGCTCCTTCACCTGGCCCGGCTCGAAGGGCTCGATCATCCGCTGCTCGCGCGCCATGCGCCGGATCCAGCGATCCGACTTGATGCTCATGTGTTCTGCACCACGATGTTCGGGAACTTGGCGCTCATGTCGCGCTGCGACTCGGCGATCTTGATGGCGCAGCGCCGGGCGATGCGGCGATAGATGTCGGCCACCGCCCCGTCGGGGTCGGAAACCACGGTCGGCCTACCCGAATCGGCCTGCGAGCGGATCGCCTCGTCGAGCGGCAGCTGGCCGAGAAGCTCGGTGCCGTACTCGCGGCACATGCGCTCGGCGCCGCCCGCGCCGAAGATGTGGCTCTCGTGCCCGCATTTCGGGCAGATGTGCGTGGACATGTTCTCCACCACGCCGAGGATCGGGATGCCGACCTTCTCGAACATCTTGAGGCCTTTTTTCGCGTCGATCAGCGCGATGTCCTGCGGCGTGGTGACGATGACCGCGCCCGTGACCGGCACCTTCTGCGCGAGCGTGAGCTGGATGTCTCCCGTGCCCGGCGGCAGGTCGACGACTAGGTAGTCGAGATCGCGCCAGCGGGTGTCGCGCAGCAACTGCTCGAGCGCCTGCGTGACCATCGGACCTCGCCATACCATGGGCGTGTCGATGTCGATGAGAAAGCCGATCGAGATCGCCTGCAGCCCGTGCCCCTCCATCGGCTCGAGGCTCTTGCCGTCGCGCGATTCCGGCCGGCCCGCGATGCCGAGCATCGTCGGCTGCGAAGGGCCGTAGATGTCGGCGTCGAGCACCCCCACCGAGGCGCCCTCGGCAGCGAGCGCGAGCGCGAGATTCACGGCGGTAGTCGACTTGCCCACCCCGCCCTTACCGGAGGCGACCGCGATGATGTTCTTGATTCCGGGGATGAGCTTCACTCCGCGCTGCACGGCATGCGGTACCACGTTGGAGTTGACGCGCACGCTGACCGCGCCGGCGCCCGCCTGCTTCAGCGCCTGCGTCACTAGGCGCCGGATCGGCTCGTATTGGCTCTTGCCGGGATAGCCAAGCTCGATGTCGAGCGCGACCTCGTCGCCCGCAAGCTTGATGTTGCGCACCGAGCGCGTGCTGACGAAATCCTTGCCCGTATTCGGGTCGACGAGGCTTTTGAGAACGGACTGGACTTGCGCTTCGCTGAGCGGCATGAGAGGTGCCGGGGAAAGCGGCTAAGTGTACCTAAATCGCCGCTAGAATTTGATTTTTTCCCGGTTTCGGATGCCCGCGCGCACGCTTTTCGTCACGACGGCGCTGCCCTACGCCAACGCGCCCTTTCACATCGGCCACATCATGGAGTACATCCAGGCCGATATCTGGGTGCGTTTCCACCGCATGCTCGGGCACGAGGTGCACTTCGTCGGCGCCGACGACGCGCACGGCGCGCCCATCATGCTGGCGGCGCAAAAGGCGGGCCGCTCGCCCGAAGCCTTCGTCGCCGATATCGCGAGCGGGCGCCGGCGCTACCTCGAGGGGTTTCACATCTCCTACGACAACTGGCACTCGACCCATTCCCCCGAGAACACCGCGCTCTCGCAGGACATCTACCGCAAACTGAAGGCGGCCGGCTTCATCTACGGAAAGCCGGTCGAGCAGTTCTACGACCCGGTGAAGGGCATGTTCCTCGCCGATCGCTACATCAAGGGGGAGTGTCCCAACTGCGGGGCCAAGGACCAGTACGGCGACGCCTGCGAGAACTGCAGCACCGTGTACTCGGCGACCGAATTGCGTAATCCCTATTCGACGCTCTCGGGAGCAAAGCCGGTCCTCAAGTCCTCCGAGCACTTTTTCTTTCGCCTCTCGGATGCGCGCTGCAAGGAGTTCCTGCGCGGCTGGATCCGCACCCCCGGCCGGCTGCAACCCCAAGTGGTGAATAAGGCGCGCGAATGGCTCGATGGCGAAGGCGACAAGGCGCTTGCCGACTGGGACATCTCGCGCGACCCCCCCTACTTCGGCATCCGCGTGCCCGACATCCAGGACGAAAAATACCTGTACGTCTGGCTCGACGCGCCCATCGGCTATTTCGCGAGCCTGAAAAACTACTGCGAGCGCAAAGGGCTGGACTTCGATGCTTTCGTACGGCCCGGAGGCGGCACGGAGATGGTCCATTTCATCGGCAAGGACATCATCTACTTCCACACGCTGTTCTGGCCGGCGATGCTCGAGTTCTCCGGCTACAAGCCGCCCGATCATGTCTACGTGCACGGCTTCATTACCGTGTCGGGGGACAAGATGTCGAAGTCGCGCGGCACCGGCATCAGTCCGCTGCGTTACCTCGAGCTCGGCATGAACCCGGAGTGGCTGCGCTACTACATCGGCGCCAAGCTCAACGCCAATGTCGAGGACTTCGACTTCAACCCCGAAGACTTCATCGCGCGGGTCAACAGCGACCTCGTCGGCAAATACGTCAACATCGCGAGCCGCTGCGCCGTGTTCGTCAACCGGAAATTCGGCGGCAAGCTCGCCGCGGCGATGGCCGGTGGCCTGCTCGCCGAGTTCCAGGCAAAGGCCGACGAGATCCGCGCGCTGTACGAAGAGCGCGAGTTCGGCAAGGCGCTGCGCGAAGTGATGCGGCTTGCCGACCTCGCCAACCAGTACGTCGACGACAAGAAGCCCTGGGAGCTCGCCAAGCAGGCCGGCGCCGAGGCGCGGCTCGAGGAAGTATGCTCTACTGGACTTAATCTCTTTCGCGTCTTGACCGCATATTTGAAACCGGTATTGCCGCAAACCGCTGCGCAGGCGGAGCGTTTTTTGAACATCGCGCCGCTCGCCTGGGCTGATGCGCGACGGCCCCTGCCGGCGGGTCACCGCATCGGCGAATATCGCCACCTGCTTGAGCGCGTGGAAGAAAAGCAGCTGCAGCAGCTCTTTGCTGTGGCGTCCGACAAGGAGGCGCGCTTGAACGAGGCGATCAGCATCGACGATTTCAACAAGCTCGATCTGCGCGTCGCGCGCATTGCGCGTGCCGAGCAGGTCGAGGGCGCGGACAAGCTCCTCAAGCTCACCCTCGATGTCGGAGACGGCACGCGGACCGTGTTCGCGGGCATCAAGACGGCCTACGCGCCGGAAAAACTGGAAGGACGGCTGGCGCTGATCGTGGCGAACCTCGAGCCGCGCAAGATGAAGTTCGGCCTCTCCGAAGGCATGGTGCTCGCGGCTTCGGGCGACGGTCCGGGCATATTTCTCGTTTCGCCGGACCCCGGGGCGAAACCCGGGATGCGCGTGAAATAAAATACGTCCATGGAGAGCTCCGGCCGCACGCTCGTCTGCAGCGTGCTCTTCCTCGACATCGTCGAGTACTCGAGAAAGCCGGTTTCCGAACAGCTGCAGCTGAAGCAGGAGTTCAATCGCGTGCTCGCCAAGTCGCTTGAGCAGGTGCCCTCGCGCGACCGCATCATCCTCGACACGGGCGACGGCGCGGCGGTGACCTTCATGGGCGATCCGGAGGACGCGCTGTTCGCCTCGATGGCTGTGCGCGACAGCGCCGGCGCGCTGGCGGTGCGCCTCGGCGTGAACCTGGGCCCGGTTCGACTGGTGAAGGATCTGAACAGCCAGATGAACATCATCGGCGACGGTATCAACGTCGCCCAGCGTGTCATGAGCTTCGCGCGGCCGGGGCAGCTGCTCGTGTCGCGCTCCTTCTACGAGGTCGTGTCGTGCCTATCGCGCGACTACGCAAACCTCTTCCACCACGAGGGCGCGCGCACGGACAAGCATGTGCGCGAGCACGATGTCTATTCGGTCGTGGGCGGCACGCCCGCTAGCCGCCGGTTTTCGGAAACGGTGACGCAGTCGCTGCACGACGAAGCCCCGGTCGGCTGGCTGGCGCACAACGCGGCTCTCGGCCTGCGCCGCTCGGCGCTGCTCGCGGCTCTGGTTCTTTTTCTCGTCATCGTCGCCGGCGGCGTCGGCGCCCGCGCGCTATTTGAGCCGGCGGTTCCGGCGGAAGCGAAATCCTCCGTCGCACCGGAGGCGCCAGCGGGCGCTGATAACGCTTTCGCCAAGAAACTGGCACGGCTCGAGCAAAAGCTCGACAAACCCCCCGGCGCCCCGGGCGCAAACGGCCGCGTGCAACTGGCCGTCGCGCCGTGGGGCGAGGTGTTCGTCGACGGCCGCAGCCGGGGCGTGAGCCCGCCGCTGCGCGTGCTCGAGCTTGCGCCCGGTGCACATACCGTGGAGATCCGCAACTCGACCTTCCCCGCGCATGTGGAGCAGGTCGATCTCAAGGCGGGTGAGGCGGTCAGAATCAGGCACCGCTTTCGGTGAGGCCGCGCTGGCTCCTGGTCACCCTCCTTGTCGGTGTCGCGGGCTGCAGCCTGCAGCCGCTGCGCGATCTGCTCATCGGCAGTAGGGGCAGCATGACGCTCAATACGGGACTGCGCCAGTACGACAACGGCGAATACGCGCAGGCAGCGCGGAACCTGCAAGGCGCGGTGGAGCTCGGCCTGAGCGAGCGAGAGGAAGCGAACGCTCACAAGTACCTTGCCTTCATCCATTGCGCGGCGGGTCGCGAGCGCGCGTGCCGCGAGGAGTTTCGCAAGGCACTCGCTCTCGATCCGGGGCTCGAACTCTCGCCGGCGGAGGCCGGGCATCCGCTGTGGGGCCCGGTCTTCGGCTCGCTCAAGGCAAGCAGCTCGCCCTTCAAGATTGCGCTGCAGCAGTACGAGGCCGGAGACTACGAGGCCTCTGCCAAGAACTTCGCCGGCGCGCTCAGGCTGCCGCTCAGCGACAAGGAACGGGCAAGCGCGCACAAGCATCTCGCGTTCATCCATTGTGCCGAGCAGCGCGAACGCGAATGCCGCGATGAATTCAGGAAGGCGCTTGATGCCGATCCGGCGATGGATCTCGAGCCCGCCGAAGCGGGCCACCCGCTGTGGGGGCCGATCTTCCGGTCGGTGAAGGCCGGGCGCTGATGAGCGCCGGCGTGGAACCCGCACAACTCGGCCGCTACACCATCCAGTCGGAGCTCGGACGCGGCGCGATGGGCGTCGTGTATAAGGCGCTCGATTCCGTGCTCGAGCGCCCGGTGGCGGTCAAGACGGTCAACATCAGCCTCGAGCGCGAGCACGCCGACAAGTACGAGCAGCGCTTCTACCAGGAGGCGAAAGCCGCCGGCGGCTTGAACCATCCGAACATCGTCACGATCCACGACGTCGGCAAGGCGGGCGAGGTCGTCTTCATGGCGATGGAATACATCGAAGGCGTGGAGCTGCGCTCGCTCATCGGCGAGGGGCGGCCGCTGCGCGTGGCGCAGGCCGTATCGATCGCCGCGCAGGTCGCCGAAGGCTTGGGCTATGCGCACCAGCGCGGCGTCGTGCATCGCGACATCAAGCCCGCGAACATCATGGTGGTCGCCAACGGGCCGGTGAAGATCACCGATTTCGGCATCGCGCGCATGCGCGGCACCGGCGATCTCACTCAGACCGGCATGCTGCTCGGCTCGCCCAAGTACATGTCCCCGGAGCAGGTGATCGGCAAGCGCGCCGACCATCGCTCGGACATCTTCTCCCTCGGCGTCATCCTCTACGAGATGCTGTGCGGCGCCGCGCCCTTCAACGGCGAGAACGTCACCGCGCTGATGTACCAGATCGTCAACTTCGTGCCGCCGCCGCCGAGCGGCGTGAACGATGCGGTCCCGGAGCTCCTCGACTATATCGTCGCCAAGATGCTCGCCAAGCCGCTCGAGGAGCGCTACCAGGACGCGGCCGAGGTCGGCCGCGACCTGCGGCAATGCGAGCGCGAGCTTGCCGGGCCCGCGGCCACTGCGACGCAGCCGCCGCGCGCGCCGATCGGCGTCGTGCCGGAGCCGAAGCTCGTCGATGCCAGCGCGAAGACGAGCGTGCTCGCCCAGTCGGTGAGCCGCACGCGCGAGGCCGACCGCCTGCCGGACGAGCCGTCGGGCGCGCCGGCTCGCGGCCTCGCCAGCTCGTTCGACTCGGCCGAGGCGACGCAGCGCCTCGCGTCCCTGACCGGGGCGGCGTCGCCGCAAACCGCGACGCAGGCCATCAAGTCGATTCCACGTCCGCCCTCCGGCCGCTGGCGCCGCCGCGACTGGCTCGCCATCGCCGCGGGCGGCCTTTGCGGCCTCATCGTCGCGCGCACCATCCTGCGCCGCGGACGCGACTAGCGGCTAGCGGCCACCCGGCGTCCACGCACGCCCGGTGCGCTTCTCGATGTACTCGCGGATGAGCTGGCGCACGACCTGCGAGGGCGTCTGATCCGCCTCGGCGCACAGGCTCTCGAAAAACGCTTTCTTGCGCGGATCGATCAGCACGGTGAGCCGGGCGGTGCGCTCCTCGCGCTTGGCGGGGCGGGGCGGGGCCATTTACATGCGATGATAATATAATTCTCATCTGAATCACATGGACTCCCGCGTTGCCGGATAGCGCGCCGCTTGCCGCCGCCGTGGCGCTCGCCCTCGGCTGGATCGCGCTCGGGCTCGGCGCGCTCGCGCCGCTGCCCGCCGCCTTCGCCAGGCGCATCGTCTTTCCGTGCGGCGCGGCGTTTGCCCTCGCCCTCGCTGTCCTCGGCGCCCAGGCGGCATGGCTACCGCCGGCGACGCTCGTCCTGCCCCTCGGGCTGCCCGACCTGCCCTTCCACCTGCGCCTCGACCCGCTCGCGGGCTTTTTCCTGCTGCTCCTGGGCGCCGTGGCGGCCGGCGTGTCGGTCTACGCCGTCGGCTATTTCCGCTCGGAAAGCGCGCCGCGCCTGCGCCTCATCGCCCTGCAGTACCACGTCTTCCTCGCCGCCATGGCGTTCGTCGTGCTCGCCGATGATGCGTATCTCTTCATGGTGGCGTGGGAGACGATGGCGCTTGCCTCGTACTTCCTCGTCACGACCGATCACCGCCTGCCCGCGATCCGCAGCGCCGGGTTCCTGTACCTGCTGATGGCGCATCTGGGCGCCATCGCCATCCTGCTCTCGTTCGGTGTCCTGCACGGCGGCAGCGGCGATTACAGCTTCGATGCCTTGCGCGGCGCGCAACTCGCGCCCGGATGGGCGAGCGTCGCCTTCGTGCTTGCCTTCGCCGGCTTCGGCGCGAAGGCCGGCCTCATTCCGCTGCATGCCTGGTTGCCCGAGGCGCACCCGGCGGCGCCGACGCCCGTGTCGGCGCTGATGAGCGGCGTCATGATCAAGACGGCGATCTATGGAATGGTGCGCGTGAGCTACGACCTCATCGGCGCCGTGCGCTGGGAATGGGGGCTCCTCGTGCTGATCGTGGGCGCGGGCACGACGCTCTTCGGCGTGCTCTATGCGCTCATGCAGCATGACCTCAAGCGCCTGCTCGCCTACCACTCGGTCGAGAACATCGGCATCATCCTGCTCGGCCTGGGCATGTCGATGGTCTTCGCCGGCTTCGGCCACCCGGCCGCCGGTGTGCTGGCGCTGATCGCGGCGCTCTACCACACGCTGAACCACGCGGTGTTCAAGGGCCTGCTCTTTCTCGGTGCGGGCTCCATCCTGCACGCCACCGGCCTGCGCGATCTGAACGCCATGGGCGGGCTCATCCGCACGATGCCCGCGACCGCGTTCTACTTCCTCATCGGCGCACTCGCCATCTCGGCGCTGCCGCCGCTGAACGGCTTCGTGTCGGAGTGGCTGACTTTTCAGGCGGCGCTGCAGGCACCGCTCATCGAGAACGACGTCATGCGCAGCGTACTGCCGCTCTTCGCGGCGACGCTCGCGCTCGCGGGCGCATTGACCGCGATGTGCTTCGTCAAAGTGTTCGGCGTCGCCTTCCTAGGCCGGCCGCGCGAGCCGCAGCACGGCGCGCACGCCGCGCCGACCCGCGATGCGGGCCTGAGCGAACGCCTTGGCCAGGCATGGCTCGCCGCGGGCTGCATCGTCCTCGGGCTTTTTCCGACCGCAATGCTGCTTATGCTGAACCGCGTCGCCGCGTCGCTCACGCGCGGCAGCCTCAGCGACGAGGCGCTCGAATCGAGCTGGATATGGCTCGTGCCGACCCGCGCCGCGCAGGCGAGCTACAGCCCCATCGTCTTCTTCGTCGTCGTCATCGCCGTGATGCTCGTCACCGCGCGGCTGGTGCGACTTTTCTACCACGGGCGCGTTCGCATCGCCGATCCCTGGGACTGCGGCTTCCCGGAGCAGAGCCCGCGCATGCAGGACACGGGCGACGCGTTCGGCCAGCCGATCCGCCACGTCTTCGGCCCGCTCTACCTGATGAAGCGCCACCTTCCCGGCCCGGAGGACGCCGCGCCCAAGTACTCGGTCAAGATCGAAGACCGGCACTGGTACTGGCTCTACCTTCCGGTCGCACGGCTCACGGAATTCTTGTCCGCCAAGGTCGCGCTGCTGCAGCAGGGGCGCATCAGCGCTTACCTGATGTACAGCTTTCTCACGCTGCTCGCCCTCTTGCTCTTCGTGCGATGAGCGGGTTCGCGGACGCGCTTCTTCAATTGCTGCAATCGCTTCTGGTCGTGGCGCTCGCCCCGGCAGTCACGGGCTGGGTGAATATTTGCCGGGCCTGGCTTCAGAATCGCTCCGCGCCGAGCCTGTGGCTGCCCTACTACACGCTGGCGAAGCTTTTCCACAAGGATGCCGTGATCGCCAACACGGCCTCGCCGCTTTTCCGCATCACGCCCTACGTGCTCTTCGGCTGCATGTGGCTCGCCGCGGGCATCGTGCCGGTCGTCGCCACCAATCTGCCCTTCGCGCCCGCGGCCGACATGATCGCACTGGTCGGCGTGTTCGCCATGGCGCGCGTGTTCGGCGCGCTCGCGGCGATGGATACCGGCACGTCGTTCGGCGGACTCGGGGCGCGGCGCGAGATGATGATCGGCTTCCTCGCCGAGCCGGCGATGCTGATGACCCTCTTCACCGCCGCATTCATCTCGGGCTCGACGCAGCTCACGACGATCGTCGACACGCTTGCCCACCGCGAGTTCGCCATCTACCCGAGCCTCGCCTTCGCCGCGGTGGCGTTCCTCATGGTGCTGCTCGCCGAGAACGCGCGCATCCCCGTGGACAACCCCACGACCCATCTCGAGCTCACCATGATCCACGAGGCGATGATCCTCGAGTATTCGGCGCGCCATCTCGCGCTCGTCGACTGGGCGGTCGCGATCAAGCTGGTGGTCTACATGACGATCGGATTCGCGCTCTTCGTGCCGTGGGGCATCGCCCCTGGCGGCGACTGGGGCGCGCTGCCGCTCGCGCTGGCCGCGCTCGCCGCGAAGCTCGCCGCCGCGGGTGTGGGCCTCGCGCTCATCGAGGCGCTGCTCGCCAAGATGCGCTTGCTGCTCGCCCCCGAGTTTCTCTCGACCGCGTTCCTGTTCGCGGTGCTCGGCATGCTGACCCATTTCCTGGTGCGCGGCTGACATGCCGCTCGCGCTTTCCGGTCAGATCGTCAACCTGCTCGCCGCGCTGCTGCTGCTCATCGCCTTCGCCATGCTCGCCCAGCGCCGCGTACTGACGCTGATCAAGCTCTTCGCCTGGCAGGGCGCCGCGCTCGCCGCCTCGACGATGATGGTGGCGTACTCGACGGCGCAGCCGCATCTTTACTTTTCCGCTGCCCTCACGTTCGCGCTCAAGGTGATCCTGATTCCCTGGATCCTGCACCGGCTGATCGACCGGCTCTCGGTGCGCTGGGACGTCGAGACGCTGATCAACATCCCGACCACCATGCTCGTCGGCATCGCGCTCGCCATTTTCGCCTTCGCACTCGCCACGCCGATCTCGCACATGGCGAGCGCGCTGACGCGCGCGACGCTCGGCATCGCACTCGCGAGCGTCCTGCTCTCGTTCCTCATGATGATCGTGCGGCGCAAGGCGGTGCCCCAGGTCATCGGCTTCCTCGCGATGGAGAACGGGCTTTTCTTCGCCGCCACGAGCGCGACCTACGGCATGCCGCTCGTCGTCGAGCTCGGGGTCGCCCTGGACGTGCTGGTGGGCACGTTCATCTTCGGCATTTTCTTCTTTCACATCCGCGAGCAGTTCGACAGCCTCGAGATCCAGCACATGGAAAAACTGAAGCAGGACTGATGGAGATCGCCCTCGTCCTCGGCATTCCGCTCGCCGGCGCCCTGCTGCTCGCGTTCGTCGGTCACCGGCGGATCGCGGCCGAGTTGAACGCACTGATGAGCCTCGGCACGCTGGCCGCGGCGGCCGTGCTCACCGCGCGCGTGATGCGCGCGGGGCCGTTCACGGCACTGAACGAGCAGGTGTTCGTCGATGCCTTCAACGTGTTCCTGGTCGCGCTCACGGCGCTCGTCGCCTTTACCACCGCGCTCTTCTCGCGGCCCTACATGCGCACGGAGCAGCACCATAAGCGCATCGACAGCGCACGGCTGCGCCTGTACCACAGCGCCTATCAGCTCTTCACGTTCACCATGCTGCTCACGCTGCTCTCCAATAACGTCGGCCTTCTCTGGGTGGCCATGGAAGCGGCGACGCTGTCCACCGTGCTCCTGGTCTCCCTGTACCGCACGCCGGCGAGTCTCGAGGCCGCCTGGAAGTATTTCATCCTTTGCTCAGTCGGTATCGCGCAGGCGCTCTTCGGCACGATCCTGCTCTACTTCGCCGCCGAAAAGGTGCTGGGCCCCGGGGGGGATGCCCTGCTGTGGACTCATCTGCACGCCGTGCGCGGCGAGCTCGAGCCGACGGTCCTGTCGCTCGCCTTCGTGTTCCTGCTCGTCGGTTACGGCACCAAAGTCGGACTCGTGCCGCTGCACAACTGGCTGCCCGATGCGCACGCCGAGGGGCCGACGCCAATCTCCGCCGTGCTTTCCGGCCTGCTGCTCAATGTCGCGCTGTACGCCGTGGTACGCAGCAAAGTGCTCGTCGACGGCGCGCTCGAGCGCAACTTCTCCGGAGGATTGATGATGGGCTTCGGCCTGCTCTCGGTGCTCGTCGCGGCGTTTTTCCTCTCGCGCCAGAAGGATGTGAAGCGCATGTTCGCCTACTCGTCGGTCGAGCACATGGGGATCATGACTTTCGCCTTCGGGATGGGGGGGCCGGTCGCGGCGTTCGCGGGTCTCCTGCACATGACGGTGCACTCGCTCACCAAGTCGGCCATTTTCTTCACCGTGGGCCACGCGGCGCAGGCCTGCGGCACCCAGGAAATGGCGTCGATCCGCGGCCTCATCCAGCAAAGCCCGACGATCGGCTGGGGACTCGCCCTGGGCAGCCTCGCGATCCTCGGCATGCCGCCTTTCGGCGTGTTCACGAGCGAGTTCATGGTGCTCACCACCGCAATGCGCGAGCACCCGTGGGCCACGCCGCTGCTGCTCGTCGCACTCGGCGTCGCGTTCGCGGCGATCTTCGGCAAGGTGCAGCCGATGATCTTCGGCGAGACGAGTGCCCGGCGCATGGCCCATCCGCCCGCGCTCGTGCCGGTGTTCGTCCATCTGGGCATCGTGCTCATGCTCGGGCTCTACATCCCGCCCTACCTCGTGGACTGGTACCGGCAGGCCGCCGCGTTCATCGGATGAGCGAACTCTTTGCGGATCTTGCGCTTTCGCCCATGAGCGGCCCGCTCGCCGCGTGGCACGGGGCGATCGCGTCGGGCGAGCTGCGGCGCATTGCCGAGGCGGCGCGTACCCAGAAGGCGCGGCTCGTGGCGCTGTGGGCAAGCGACGAATCGCCGCGCGGCGGCGCATTTTCCCTGCACGTCGCGCTCGCTCATCGCGCCCGGGGCCTCGTGTGGTTCGAGCTGCCGCTCGCTGGCGAGCATGCGCGCTACGCGAGCATCGCGGATATTTTCCCGGCCGCCAACCGCATGCAGCGTGCCGCCTACGACCTTCTCGGAGTGCATGCGCACGAAAGCGCCGATCGCCGCAAATGGCTGCGGCATGCCGCCTGGCCGGGGGGCGTCTTCCCGCTGCGCAAGAGCTTCTCGGGCGGCGAGCGCTTCGAGAACGGCGAGGACCGCTATCCGTTCGTGCGCGTCGAAGGCGAAGGCGTGCACGAGATCCCTGTAGGCCCGGTGCATGCCGGCACGATCGAGCCGGGCCACTTCCGCTTTTCCATCGTCGGCGAAAAGGTGCTGCGGCTCGAGGAGCGGCTCGGCTACAAGCACAAAGGCATAGAGAAGCGCTTCGAGTCGCTCGGCGTGCAAGAGGGCGCGCGGCTTGCCGGGCGCATCAGCGGCGATTGCACGGTCGCCTACGCCTGGGCCTACGCCATGGCGCTCGAATCGGCTGCCGGGGTCGAGATCACGCCGCGCGCAGCCGCGTTGCGAGCGATAGCGCTCGAGGCCGAGCGGATCGCCAACCATCTCGGCGATCTTGGCTACCTCGGCAACGATGTCGCGCTCGCCTTCGGCTTTTTCCAGTTCTGGCGGCTGAAGGAAGTCATGCTGCGCGTCTACGGCGATCTCTTCGGCCATCGCTACCTGATGGACTACATCGTGCCGGGCGGCGTGGCGCACGACTTGGACGCTGCCGCGGCGCGCCGGCTCGGCGCGGCCATCGACGAGCTTGAGCCGCAGGTGAACACCGTGCGCGGCATCTACGACGAGCACGCCGGCGCGCAGGACCGCTTCATCATGACGGGGCAAGTGCTGCCGGAGACGGCCGAGCGCCTCGGCCTCACCGGGCTTGCCGGTCGCGCGAGCGGGCAGGCGCACGACCTGCGCCGGGATTTTCCGGTGCCGCCTTACGACGCGCTCGAAGTGCGCGTTGCGAGCCATACGCGAGGTGATGTCGCTGCGCGCGTCGCGCTTCGCTTCGAGGAGATCGCCGAGTCGGCGCGGCTGTTACGTCTTCTCCTCGCGGATCTGCCGGCAGGCGATGCCCATGTGGCCTGCACGGCGCCCACGCCCGGCGCACGCGGTTGCGGCTGGGTCGAGGGCTGGCGCGGTGACATCTTCATCGCTCTCGACATGGGCGCGGACGGACGCCCGCACCGCGTGCACCCTCACGATCCGTCCTGGCAGAACTGGCCGCTCGTCGAGCGCGCGGTGCTCGGCAACATCGTTCCCGACTTCCCGCTGATCAACAAGTCGTTCAACCTCTCCTACAGCGGCCACGACCTCTGACATGTACCGACTCCTGAAACAGGTAGCGAAGACCGGCATCGTCAGCGAGCCAGCCCGCGGCGCCGACGAAGCGCTGCGCGTGCTGGAGCAACGCTTGCAGGAGACAGTGCTCAAACACTTTGGCCGCTCGCTCGCGATCCGGCATGTCGATGCCGGCTCGTGCAACGGCTGTGAACTCGAGATCCATGCCTGCAATGGCCCGCATTACAACCTCGAGCGGCTCGGCATGCGCTTCGTCGCGAGCCCGCGCCACGCCGACCTGCTGCTCGTCACGGGACCGGTGTCGCGCCACATGCAGACGGCCTTGCGCCGCACTTACGATGCGACGCCCGAGCCCAAGCTCGTGGTGGCGATCGGCGACTGCGGGCGTGACGGCGGCATCTTCGGCGAGAGCTACGCGAGCTGCGGCGGCGTGGCCAAGGTCATTCCGGTCGATGTCGTCGTGCCGGGATGCCCGCCGCCGCCCGCCGCGATCGTGCAGGGGCTCCTCGCGGCGCTCAGCGCCCGCCGCAGCTCGAAGGCATCGCGCTGACCGGATAGCCTTTGCAATTCCAGCTGATCTTGCCCGCCTGCACGCTCGGGATCAGCGCCATTTCCAGGGCGTTTTTCTCGTTCCAGCCGCGGATCGCGCCGTCCTCGCCGACGATCCATTTGAGCTCGCCGTGCTTCGGGTCGCTGCGTGGCGCGACCTTTACGCCGCGGCCGGCGCCGGAAAGACTGCCGGCTTTCTCGGCCACCGTGCTCACCTGCTGCTGCGCCGGCTGCGCGCCGGCGACGAGCGCCTGCGCCGCTTCCTTCGCCTCGGTGCCCTGCATTTGCGGCAACAGAACAGCGACGACGAGGAACCCGATCAAGGCGAGTCCCGCCACGACAAGCAAGCCAATGCGCATTTCTCCCCCCGATATTTCGTTGCAACTGCGCCTGCGCGGCGAGCTTAACATGGTGCTCGGGCAGCTTGCATGAGCACGCGGCGAATCTGTGTGCGGGGCCGCGTGCAGGGCGTGGGCTACCGCTACGCGATGCGCGCGGAGGCGGAGCGCCTCGGCGTCAGCGGCTGGGTGCGCAATCGCGCCGATGGCAGCGTCGAAGCGCTTCTGCGCGGCGAGGCGCGCGCGCTGGAGGCGCTCATTGTGTGGGCACGCCGCGGGCCGCCGGGCGCACGGGTGGACGAGGTGCACGAGGAGGCGGCGGCGCTGGAGGCCGAGCGCGTCGACGAGCGCTTCGAGATCTGGCCGAGCCTCTAGGCGCGCCGCTTGAGGGCATTGACGACCGAGAACTCCCACGGCCGGCAGGCCGCGAGCAGCGCGACGCCGACGCGTTTGCCGCCGCCCGCGGCGCAATCCGCTTCGGCGAGGTCGTTGAAGTCGAGTACCACCCGCTCGAGCCGACGCTTGAGGAGCGCAGCCGACTCCGGCGACATGGCGCGCGACTCGAAGCGCAGGAATTCGAGCGGCTGCTTGAAGCGCGCGGCGAGGAACTCGCTCATCACCCGCGGGCCGTAGGTCTTCTTGACCGGACCGCCGTCACGCCAGCGGAAATCGCGCCGCACCGTCAGCCGGGCGCGCTCGCCCGGGCCCCAGCGGATCAGGCTCAGGCGCTCGAGGCGCGCATAGGCGCGGGTCAGCTCGGCGCGCGAGATGGCAAAGGCGTCGAGGATCTCGCCGAACGACCACTGGTTCTGGATCAGCCAGAACACCGAAAAAAGCCGCTCGTCGCGCGCGAGGCCCTGCTCCTGGTCGTGGCTGAGCTCCGCCGGCGCCGGCGATCCGTCGCGTGCCAGGCGCGCGAGCTCCTGCAGATCGGTCTCGATCGCCTCGAGGATCTGCTCGATGCGCTTGAGCGTGAAGCTGCCCCGCGAAAACATCCGTTTCACGGTAGGTTCGGACACACCGAGCTTCGCCGCGAGCGCGGCGTAGGTGATGCCGCGCGCACGCAGGCAGGCCTTCAGGGCTTCCACGAGCCGGCTCTTCAGCGCCATGCGACCCACGGTATCAAATTCCGATACCTTGTACTTCTCTCTTGATCCGGAATTTGTATCGGCGCAGTCTCGCCGCGGGCTGATGACGAGGAGGACGCCATGCTCGCGACAAAACCGATGTCCGCTCTTGAACTTTGCGAAGCGGTGCGCAATGGCCGGGAGGTCGATGCGTCGCGGCTCAACCGCATCTTGCGCCTCGACGCCGCGCACGGCCTGCTCGAAGTGCAGGCCGCCACGCCATGGCGCGCCATCGCGGAGGAGCTGCGCCCCGGTGAAGCGCGCGCCAAGGTGCACACCACGATGCCGACCGTGGGCGAAAGCGTGGCACGCAATGCCGCCGGCCCCGACGGTACCCCGGCTGTGGGCCATGTCGCGTCCATGGCGCTCGTCACGCCGGAAGGCGAGCTGCGCCGGGTGAGCCGCATGCACGATGCGGAACTCTTCGCCCTGACAGCCGGCGGATACGGGCTCTTCGGCACGATGTACAGCATTACGCTGCATATCGGCACGCTCGCGCGCGCTGTGGATCGCGCGACCGGGCCGCGCGAAATGACCCTGCGCCCGCACGCGCGCGCCGTGCGCACGCTCGAGCTTCTGCTGCCGCCGGGGGCGGTGGACGACTTCATGCAGGAGACGGATACCCGCTGCAACGACTGGCGCATCCCGCTGCACAGCGTGGCGCTGCGTCAAACGCTGCCGGAAGAAGACAGCTATCTGCGCTGGGCACAGCGCGATTACGTCGAGCTGACGCTGCGCCTTGCCGAACCCGCCGGCCTGGGCGCGGCAGTGCGCGCGACCCAGTTGCGCCGCGAATTGATCGACGCGGCGATCGCGGTCGGCGGCAGCTTCCAGATCGCCTCGACCCGCGACGCGAGCCGCGAGCAGACCGAGGCCTGCTATCCCCAACTCAAGAGCTTTCTCGCACAAAAACGGCGCTTCGACCCGCACGAGCGCCTGGTGAACGGCTGGTATGTGCACCAGCGCAATCTCTTTGGGCGCGAGGAGTGCGAAGTGCGCTGGGAGAACTAGGACCCGGCGGCGCCGTAGATGAGCTGCACGTTCTCGGGCGTAAGCCAGGCGCCGAGCTCCGCGAGGAGCGCGCCCTCCGGACGCACGCGCCAGCGCTCGCCGAGCGCGATCTCGCAGGCGGCGGCGGCGTTTCGATAGGCCACGACGACCGGGCACGCGCCGCCACCGGAGGCTCGGTAGGGCGCGAGCACCTGCTGAAGGCGCCTGGCATCGGCCTCGCCGTTCATGGAGATGCGCAGGCGCGCGGCGAAGCGCCCGCGCAGGCTCTCGAGGTCGAGGAGCTCGTCAGCGCTCACGCGCAGGCCGCCCGAGAACTCGTCGCGCTGCACTTTGCCAGCGACGATGAGGAGCGCGTCCTCCTTGATCTTGTCGCGGCACTTTTCGAAGAGCTCGCTGAAGACGGTGACCTCGAGCTGGGCGGTCGCGTCGTCCAAGGTCACGACCATCATGCGGCCGCGGCGCGTCATCTGCAGGCGTGCCTGCGCGATCACGCCCGCCATCCAGACCCGGTCGCCCGGCGCGAGCTTGGCGAGGGGCGTACGAGCGAAGCCGACGAGCTCGCGCTCGTAGACCGAGAACAGATGACCCGAAATCGAGAAGCCGAGCGCGCTCTTTTCCTCGAGCAGCGTGCGGCGCGCGTCCCAGGGCTCGGCGTCGATGTAGGCGTCGCGGCCGCCGCGCGGCACTTCGGCCTCGGCAAACAGGCTCGATTGCGAGGCCGCACGCTCGGCCTGCTCGGCGGCCTCGAGCGCGCGGCCGACGGATGCGAGCAGCCGTGCGCGCTGCGTGTCGAGGGCATCGAAGGCCCCGGCGCGCACGAGGGCCTCGATGGCACGGCGGTTCACCGCGCGCTTGTCGACGCGCCGGCAGAAGTCGAAGAGATCGCCGAACGGCGCCGTCGCGCGCGCCTGCACGATGGCGCGGATCGCGGCCTCGCCGGTGCCGCGCACCGCGCCCAAGCCGTAGCGGATGCGCTCGGCATCGACGGGCACGAAACGATGATCGGAGGCGTTGATATCGGGCGGCAGCAGCGCGAGGCCGTTCGCCAGCGCGTCCTCGTAGAACTGGCGAACCTTGTCGGTATCGTCCATCACCGCCGAAAGGTTCGCGGCGAGGAACGCGGCGCGGTAATGCGCCTTCATGTACGCCGTCTGATAGGCGAGAAGCGCATAGGCGGCGGCGTGCGATTTGTTGAAGCCGTAGCCGGCGAACTTCTCCATCAGGTCGAAGAGCTGCGTCGCCTTCGCCCGAGAGAGGCTGTTCTTCTGCGCGCCGGCGACGAAGATGTCGCGCTGCTGCGCCATCTCCTCCGGCTTTTTCTTGCCCATCGCGCGCCGCAGCAGGTCGGCACCGCCGAGCGTGTAGCCGCCGATCACCTGCGCAATCTGCATCACCTGCTCCTGGTACACCATGATCCCGTACGTCGGCCCGAGGATCGGCTCGAGGCGCGCATCGAGGTAGTCGACGCGCTGCTCGCCGTGCTTGCGCGCGATGAAGTCCGGGATCAGGTCCATCGGCCCCGGGCGATAGAGCGCGACGAGCGCGATCACGTCTTCGAAGCGATCGGGACGGGCGCGGCGGATGAGGTCTCGCATGCCGCGCGATTCCAGCTGGAAGACCGCCGTCGTGTTGCCGGCGGAGAGCAGCTGGTAAGTGGCGGCATCGTCGAGCGGGATGCGCGCGAGCGCGAAGTCGGGCTCTCCCATGGCGCGCACGGAGCGCTCCGCCCAGTCGAGGATCGTGAGGGTGGTAAGGCCGAGGAAGTCGAACTTGACGAGGCCGATCGCCTCGACGTCGTCCTTGTCGAGCTGGGAGATGACGTGGTTCGTCCCCTCGGCCGCGTAGAGCGGGCAATACTCGGTGAGCCGCCCGGGGGCGATCAGGACGCCGCCCGCGTGCATGCCGACGTTGCGCACCACGCCCTCCAGCTTCTCGCCGAGCGCGAGCAGCTCGCGCACCTCGTCCTCGTTTCTTTCCCGCTCGGCGAGCAGCGGCTCCATCTTGCGCGCATCGGCGAGCGTGATGTTCTTGCCCGGCTGCACGGGAATCAGCTTGGCGATCTGGTCGCAGAAGTTATAGCCGAGATCGAGTACCCGCCCGACGTCGCGCACCACTGCACGCGCCGCGAGGGTGCCGAAGGTAGCGATCTGCGAGACGCTTTCCTCGCCGTACTTGCGGCGTACATAATCGATCACCCGGTCGCGGCCGTCCTGGCAGAAGTCGATGTCGAAGTCGGGCATCGACACGCGCTCCGGGTTGAGGAAGCGCTCGAAAAGCAGGTCGTAGCGCAGCGGATCGAGGTCGGTGATGGCGAGCGAATAGGCGACGAGCGATCCCGCGCCGGACCCGCGCCCCGGTCCGACCGGCACGCCGTTCTTGCGCGCCCAGTTGATGAAGTCCGCGACGATCAGGAAGTAGCCGGCGAATCCCATCTGCACGATGGTGCGAATCTCGAATTCGAGGCGCGTGCGGTAGCGCGCGCGCGCCTCGCCAGCGAGCCCGAGCTCGGCCACGCGCCGCTCGAGGCCGGCCTCGGCCTGGTTCTTCAGATGCTCCTCGAGCGTGACCTCCGGCGGAGTGGGAAACGCCGGCAGGCGCGTCTTTCCAAGCGTGATCTCGAGATTGCAGCGGCGCGCGATCTCGAGCGCGTTCTCCAGGGCCTGCGGCGCGTCGGCAAATAGACGCGCCATCTCGTCCTGCGACTTGAAATACTGCTCGGGGGTGAAGGCGCGCGGCCGGCGCTGGTCGCCGAGGAGAAAACCGTGCGCGATGCAGACACGCGCCTCGTGCGCCTTGTAGTCGTGCGCATCGAGGAATTGCACCGGATGCGTGGCGACCACCGGCAGACGCAGCCGCCCGGCAAGCGCCACCGAGCGCCCGAGCAACGCCTCGCCGTTCTGGTGGCCGGCGCGTTGCAGTTCGATGTAATAGCGGCCCGGAAAAAGCTCGGCCCAGTGCCGCGCGATCCGCTCGGCATTCTCGGCATGGTCCGAAAGGAGGGGCGCGGCGAGCTCGCCGCCGAGGAAGCCGGAAAGCGCGATCAGGCCGTCGCTGCCCGCCTCGAGCCAGCGCGGCGAGACGAGCGCGCGGCCGCGATGCTGGTTCTCGAGCCAGGCGCGCGAGAGCAGCTCGCATAGTCGCAGGTAGCCCGCGCGCGAGGCGCACAGCAGCAGCAGCCGAAAGGGCTTGTCGCGCTCGGCCTCGTTCTCGATCCAGCAATCCGCGCCGACGACGGGCTTGACGCCGGCGGCGCGAGCGGCCGCGTAGAACTTCACCATGCCGAAAAGATTCGCCGCGTCGGTGAGCGCGAGCGCCGGCATGTGGTCGGCGGTGGCCCGCTTCACGGCCTCGTCGATCCGGACTATGCCGTCGCTCACCGAGTACTCGCTATGCATCCTCAGGTGAACGAAACGCGGCCGCCCCATGTCAAAAAATTCTACCGGAAAGGGCTCCATGAAACGGCCGCTCGTCACGTCCTTGCTCGTCGCGCTGCTCGCCATCGCGACCGGCGTCGCGGCGCAGAACCGCACCGCCGAGCTCGACAAGGCCTACGAGGAGGCGCGCAGCGCGTACAACGCGCTCCAGCAAGCGATCGCGCGGCGCGATGAGGGCGTGGAATCGCTCCCCGGCGAGCGCACCGGCAGCGCGGCCGGCGGCAGCCGGCCGAACGGAAACTATTTCGCGCGCCAGGCCATCGTCGAGCAGGACGTCGAGAATGCGCGCAAGCGCTACGAAGCGGCGATGAAGCGCTGGAACGACCTCAAATAGCATAACGCCCGCAGTACCATGCGCGGGCCATGCGGCCCGCGCTGATCGCGCTGCTCTGCGGCGCGACGTGCATCGCGCTCTCACCGATTTTCGTACGCATCGCCGACATCGGCCCCACTGCAAGCGCGTTCTGGCGCGTGGCGCTGTCGGCGCCGCTGCTCTGGCCGCTCGCGGCATTCGCGCCGCGCCCGCGAACCGCGCGCACGGACTTGCGCCTGCTCCTCGCCGCGGGCATCGCCTTCGCCGGCGATCTCGGCTTCTGGCATTGGTCGATCCGCTACACCTCGGTGGCGAACTCGACCCTGCTCGCGAACCTGGCCTCGCTCTTCGTGACGCTCGCTGTGTGGATTTTCTGGCGCCAGCGCCCGAGCGGCGCATTCCTGCTGGGACTCGTGGCGGCGCTCGGCGGCGTATTCATGCTCGTGCACACGAGCCTCGCGTTCTCGCCTACGGCACTGCTTGGCGACGCGCTCGGCGTGGTGACGGCGATGTTCTATGCAGGCTATATCCTCGCCGTGAAGCACTTGCGCGATCGCGGCGCGGCAACGTTGCCGGTGATGGCGACGACGAGCACCATCACGGCGCTCATTCTGTTTCCGCTCGCGCTCGCCTCCGGTGAAACGCTGCTGCCGCGCAGCGCGAGCGGCTGGCTCACGCTCGCCGGCCTCGCCTGGATCTCGCACTGCGCAGGCCAGGGACTGATCGCCTATTCGCTCGCCCACCTTCCGGCCGCGTTCTCATCGGTGAGCTTGCTCTTCCAGCCGGTGATGGCCGCGCTCTTCGCCTGGCTGCTTCTTGGCGAGGCGCTCTCGCCGCTGCAGGTCGCCGGCGGCCTCGTCGTCCTCGCCGGTATCTATCTCGCGCGCCGCGGCTCGAGCTAGACGATGAGCGCTTGCGGCTCCCCGCTCGCCGCCTCGATGGCGCCGATCTCGTAGACGAGCTCGCCCTCGCGCTTGAGCAGCGTCATCGCCGAGCGCGCCTCGTCGGCTGGCACGACGATCACCATGCCGATGCCGCAGTTGAAAACGCGCAGCATCTCTTCCTCGGCCACGTTGCCGGTTTTCTGCAGCCAGCCGAAGAGCTCGGGGCGCGGCCAGCTCGTCTTGCGGATCACCGCCTTCGTGCCGGTCGGCAGGATGCGCGGCACGTTGCCGACGAGCCCGCCCCCGGTGATGTGCGCGAGTCCCTTCACGGTAAGCGCGGCGGCGAGCTTGAGCACCGGCTTGACGTAGATGCGCGTCGGCGCCATCAGCGAATCGGCGAGCGTCGCGCTGAGGCGATCCTCACCGACGATGCGGCGGATGAGCGAATAGCCGTTGGAATGCGCGCCGCTCGAGGCGAGTCCAAGCACCACGTCGCCCGGCGTGATGGCGCGGCCGTCGATGATGCGCTCCTTCTCGACGACGCCGACGCAGAATCCGGCGAGGTCGTATTCGCCATCGGCATACATGCCGGGCATCTCGGCCGTCTCCCCGCCGATGAGCGCGCAGCCCGCCGCCGTGCAGCCTTCGGCGATGCCCTTCACCACTTCGGCGGCGACGCGTGCATCGAGCTTGCCGCAGGCAAAGTAATCGAGGAAGAAAAGCGGCTCGGCGCCCTGCACCAGCACGTCGTTCACGCTCATGGCGACGAGGTCGATGCCCACCGTGCCGTGCCGCTGCAGGGCGAAGGCGAGCTTCAGCTTGGTGCCCACGCCGTCGGTTCCGGAAACGAGCACCGGGCGCTGGTACTTGCCCGGGATCTCGCAGAGCGCGCCGAAGCCGCCGATGCCGGCGAGCACCTCCGGCCGCAACGTCCTGCGCGCGAACGGCTTGATCGCCTCGACCAGCGCGTCGCCCGCCTCGATATCGACGCCCGCATCGCGGTAGGAAAGGCCGTTCGACATGCTAGAGTCCAAAATTCTACGTGATGCGACAACTGCCGCTCGAGATCTCGCGGGCCGCCGACCCGGATTTCGCCAATTTCGTCCCGGGAGCGAATGCCGAAGCGCTGGCGCGCGTGCGCGAGCTCGCGCACGGCGAGCTCACCGAGCGCATCGTCTATTTATGGGGCGAGCGCGGATGCGGCCGCAGCCATTTGCTCAGTGCCGCTGCGCGCGTCAATCCGCAGCTCATCGTCGCCGACGATGTTCAGGCGCTTGACCCCGGGGCAGCGCAGGCGCTGTTCGTCGCCATCAATGAGGCGCGCGAGGGCGGCCCCGCGGTGCTCGCCGCGGGCGACAAGCCGCCGCGGCAGCTCGCTTTGCGCGCCGACTTGAAAAGCCGGCTCGCCTGGGGTCTCGTTTACCAGCTTGCGCCTCTGGGGGATGCGGACAAGGCGCACCATCTCAAGGCGCTCGCCGCCGAGCGCGGATTGTTGCTTTCTGACGATGTGGTCGCCTACCTGCTCTCGCGCCTGCCGCGCGACCTGGCGAGCCTGCGGGCGGTCATGGAAGTCCTTGATCGCTATTCACTTATGCGCCAGCGCGGCATCACGCTGCCGCTCGTTCGCGAGGCGCTCGCCGAGGAAATTCTTGGTGGACAGCCAAGCACTCGCTGAGTAGATTCGATCGCATGGCCCGCCTTTACCGTATCGCTCTTGCCAGCGCCCTTTTCGCAGCGCTTCCGGTGCTTGCGCAATCGGGGCTGCGCCTGCCCGAGCGTGGCGAGCAGGGCCTCGATCCAAGCTTCGCGCGCGGCTGGCTCGCGCCGGAGTACGACCGCTTTGGCTTCGCCGGCTATCAATGGCGCGATGCCTACGGCTTCAGCGCCAGTCCGCGCGTGCGCTGGTCCTATGCGTTCGGCGAGCGCGCGAGCCTGAGCATGTCGCTCGCCTCGGTGGGCAACGCCGGCCGGGAAGCCGACAGCGACCAGCGGCCCCTATCGGTGTTCGGCCGCTATTGGTTCTCGCCGGACTGGGCGGTGAGCGCCGAGTCGCTCTCCCGCGACCCGACCGGACTTTTCCGCCTGCAGGACTTCCGCATCGGCGTGCAGCGCCGATTCTGAGCGCGCGGCTTAGCATCCGGCATCGCAGTTAAACTGCGGGCGCCGATGCGCCTGGCTCTTTTCGACCTCGACAACACACTGCTCGCAGGCGACAGCGACTACGAGTGGGGGCAGTTTCTGGTCGATCACGGCGTGCTCGAGCGCGAGTCCTACGAAGCGCAGAACCGCACGTACTACGAGCAATACGTCGCCGGCACACTCGATATCCACGAATACCTCGGTTTCGCGCTGCGGCCGCTCGCCGAGCACACCGCACAGGACCTCGAGCGCTGGCACGCGGAGTTCATGCGCCTGCGCGTGCTGCCGATGATCAGCGACGCCGCCCGCGCGCTCGTGCGCGGCCACCGCGAGGCGGGCGATGTTTGCGCGATCATCACAGCCACCAACCGCTTCGTCACGGCGCCGATCGCGCGCGCCTTCGGCGTCGAGGATCTCATCGCCACGGAGCCCGAGGTGCGCGAGGGACGCTTTACCGGCCGCGTCGCCGGCACGCCGTGCTTTCGCGAGGGTAAGCTCGCGCGTCTCGAGCAGTGGCTCGCGGCCAGGGGACAGCGGTTGCGCGACTTCGCGCAGAGCGTGTTCTACAGCGACTCGCACAACGACCTCGCGCTCCTCGCGCGCGTGACGCGACCGGTCGCCGTCGATCCGGACGAGGCGCTCGCCGCCGAGGCGCGGCGCCGCGGCTGGGCGGTGATTTCGCTGCGCCGGTAGAATGCCCGCCCGCCAATGATCAAGCGCTTCATCCGGCGCGTCTTCGGGCTTCCGGCCGGCGGAATGGATCGCGTTGCGCGCGAAAGCCACGGCCTCGCGCGAGAGGCGCTCAGCCCCGCGGCGGCCAAGGTCTGCGCGGTGCTGCGCGAGGCCGGCTTTTCCTCCTACGTCGTGGGCGGCGCCGTGCGTGACCTCCTGCTCGGCATTGCGCCCAAGGATTTCGACGTCGCCACCGATGCGCGCCCCGAGCAGATCAAGCCGCTTTTCCGCCGCGCGCTGATTATCGGCCGGCGTTTTCGCCTGGTGCACGTGATGCTCGGCGCGGAGACGGTGGAGGTGTCCACCTTTCGGGCGGCCGATCCCGATACGGCGGAGAAGGACGAGCATGGGCGCGTGCTACGCGACAATGTCTTCGGCAGCCAGGAAGAAGACGCGCGCCGGCGCGACTTCACCGTCAACGCGCTTTACTTCGACCCAGCAAGCGAAGAGGTGGTCGACTTCCATGGCGGGCTCGCCGACCTCAAGAAGCGCGTGCTGCGCGTGATCGGCGACCCGGAGACGCGCTACCGCGAAGATCCGGTGCGCATGCTGCGTGCCGTACGCCTTGCCGCGAAGCTCGGCCTGACGCTCGATGCGGCGACGCGCGAGCCGATCCGCCGCCTCGCGCCGCTCATGGAGCGGGTGCCGCCGGCGCGGCTCTTCGACGAAATGCTGAAGCTGCTCCTCTCCGGACATGCCAGCGCCTGCTTGCGGCAGCTGCGCGACGTCGGGCTGCACAAGGGCCTGCTGCCGCTGCTCGACGTGATCCTCGAGCAGCCGCTCGGCGAGCGCTTCGTGACACTCGCGCTCGCGCAAACCGACGAGCGCGTGCTGGCGGAGCGGCCGGTGTCTCCCGCGTTCCTGTTCGCAGCCCTGCTCTGGCACGAGGTGCTTGCGGCGTGGAAGGGGCGCGAGGGACGCGGCGAGCGCTCGATTCCCGCGCTCGAGAACGCCATGGACGAGGTGCTCGATACGCAATGCGCCAAGCTCGCGATCACGCGGCGACTGACCGCGACCATGCGCGAGATCTGGGGCATGCAGCCCCGCTTCGACATGCGCTCCGGCCAGCGGCCCTACCGCGTCGTCGAGTCGCCGCGCTTTCGCATGGCCTATGACTTCCTCGCCTTGCGCGCTGCGAGCGGCGAAGTACCGGCCGAGCTTGAAGCATGGTGGCGCGCGTTCGCCGGCGCCGATGCCGAGAGCCGCAAGGCGATGCTGCTGCCCGAGACCGGCGCGCGCAAGCGCCGGCGACGCCGGCGGCGCAAGAAGCGACCCGCGCTGCCCGCCGCCGCCCCCGCGTGACGCGCGCCTACGTCGGGCTCGGCTCCAATCTGGACGAGCCGCGCGCGCAGGTGCTGCGCGCCTTGGAGGAGCTCGCCTGCTTGCCGCGCACGCGCCTGAGCGCGCGCTCGTCCCTTTACCGCAGCGCACCGCTCGGCTATGCCGACCAGCCGGAATTCGTCAATGCCGTCGCCGGCATCGATACCGAGCTCGGCGCCGCCGAGCTCCTGCATCAATTGCAGGCGCTCGAGGCGCGCCACGCACGCACGCGCAGCTTCGCCAACGCGCCGCGCACGCTCGACCTGGATCTCCTGCTCTATGGCGATGAGCGCATCCACGCGCCCGGCCTGATCGTGCCGCACCCGAGGATGCACGAGCGCGCCTTCGTCCTCCTCCCGCTCGCCGAGATCGAGCCGCAGGCGAGCATTCCCGGGCAAGGCAGTGCGATGGCATGCCTTGCCGCGTGCGCCGATCAGAAAGTCGAGAGGATCGCCTGATGCAGCTCTCCACCGTGTCTACTTGCGCCCTGATGCTCGTCGGCTCGAACGTCTTCATGACCTTCGCGTGGTATGCCCACCTCAAGAACCTGTCTGCCGCGCCATGGTGGATCGCGGCCACGGCGAGCTGGGGCATCGCGCTCTTCGAATACCTGCTGCAGGTGCCGGCGAACCGCATCGGCTACACGCAGCTTTCGCTGCCGCAGCTGAAGATCATGCAGGAGGCGATCACGCTCGCCGTGTTCGTGCCGTTCGCGCTCTTCTACATGAAACAGCCGGTGAAGCTCGACTACCTCTGGGCGTCGCTGTGCATCATGGGCGCGGTGTACTTCGTGTTCCGTGGTTAAGTTCCGCTATCTCGTGGTCGAGGGACCGATCGGCGCCGGCAAGACGAGCCTCGCGCGCCGGCTTGCGGCGCGCCTCGGCGCCGACCTGATGCTCGAGCAGCCCGACGAGAACCCGTTCCTCGGGCGCTTCTATCAGGACATGTCGCGTTTTGCGCTGCCGACGCAGGTTTTCTTCCTGTTCCAGCGCGCACGCCTGCTCGAGCCGCTGGCGCAGCCCGACATGTTCGGCCGGCCGCTGGTGGGCGACTTCCTGCTCGACAAGGACCCGCTCTTCGCGCGGCTCACGCTCTCGGCGGACGAACTTGCGCTCTACCAGAAGATCTACGAGGCGCTACGGCCGCGCTCGCCCGCGCCCGATCTGGTGGTTTATCTTCAGGCCCAGCCGGCGACGCTCATCGAGCGGGTGCGCCGGCGCGCCAAGGGCTACGAGCGTCCGGTGAGCGAGGAGTATCTCGCGCTGCTTACCGAGAGTTATGCGCGCTTCTTCTACCATTACAACGCCGCGCCGGTGCTGATCGTGAACTCCGACAACCTCAACTTCGTCGAGCGCGAGGGCGACTTCGAGCTGCTCGTGGCCCGGCTGCGCGCCATGAAGAGCCGGCGCGAATTCTTCAACCTAGGCTGATGCGCACGGTCTCCGGCATCCTGGATTTGCGCCGCGCGATCGCCGAGCTCGGTCCGGTGGCCTTCGTGCCGACCATGGGCAACCTGCACGACGGCCATGTCGCGCTCGTGCGCCTCGCGCGGCGCGAGGCGCGCGCCGTGGTGGTGAGCATCTTCGTGAACCGCCTGCAATTCCAGCCGAGCGAAGACTTCGACCGTTACCCGCGCACCTTGGAGCGCGACCTGCGCCTGCTCGAAGCCGAGGGCGTCGAGCTCGTCTTCGCCCCGGACGAAAGCGTCCTTTACCCGCAGCCGCAGACCTACACGGTGCGCCCCGGCGCGCTCGCGAGCGAGCTCGAGGGGCGCTTTCGCCCCGGTTTCTTCGAGGGCGTGAGCACCGTCGTGCTCAAGCTCTTCAACTGCGTGCAGCCGTCAGCGGCGGTGTTCGGCAAGAAGGACTACCAGCAGCTCGTCATCGTGCGCGACATGGTGCGCCAGTTCGATTTGCCGCTGCGCATCGTGGCCGGCGAAACGGTGCGCGAC